>ENA-ORUF01000084-ORUF01000084.1-human-gut-metagenome-genome-assembly--contig:-NODE-84-length-137732-cov-71.981834_pt1 | contig 137732 bp, 157 predicted proteins | sample MGYA00242077_ERZ509203 | MGnify/ENA primary metagenome ERZ509203 (study PRJEB26280, sample SAMEA2338834) | human gut metagenome | biome: human gut; feature: human-associated habitat; material... | reverse complement strand
TCTATCCATACGAGCAACGTCTAATCCAGCATCCGCTAGCCCGTCCACGTATGCTGTGAGGTCTCGGACGGCCTCATAATATGCTGGCTCCTGCATCCCCCGGCCCAGATACCAACCGTTGCGAAGGTCATGCAGCAGATCGCGCGGGTCTTCGTAAGTGTCGTCGTAAACCTCTGTGCGCTCATTGTTCACCAGCTGCACCAGTAGCGTAAACTCGGCAACGCCGTTACTGATGCGCGGGTGATCCTATGTCCCCGCTACGCTGTCTAGTATAGGTCGAAACTAGCCCGCTGTCTAGCTAAAAACTTCTATTGCATCAGATAAAGTTTTGCCCTATACTATCCATGTCGGGCAATCACGCCCGCCCTGTTTGTTTGGAGTGTTCAAGATGAAGAAATCGACCGTTCGCCTGCTTGCCCGTTCCGCTTGTCCCGTGTGCATCGCTCGCATGTCTACGAATGCCGGGCACGTTCTAGCCGTTTGTGTGGCCGCTCACGGTGACGTTTTGACGCTAAAGGCCACTAGGGACGGGCAAGCCGTCCTCGCGCTCTCAGTGGCGTTTGAGGGCCGTACAAGGGTAACGGACGAGACCGTTAGCGCCATAGCAGCCCGCTTGGTCAACGACTTGGAGTGCTACGACCGTGACGCCGTGGAGACGTTCGCCGACTCACTCATCGGTGGGTGGGAGTTCGATTACTCAGCTCATGTCGGCGCGGCGCTAGATAGGCTCGCAGCGGCTAAGTTGTTGACGCGCTAGCGGATTAGCCACCCCCCCCCATAGGGGGGGGGGACGTTCCGGGTCCGTGTCCTGTTTTTTCCCAGGCACGCCCCGCCCTGCACAAATTACCTACCTCAGTTATTTTTTGAAATACCAAATTACCGACTCAAGAGGATTTTTCAGATTCAATAAAACGAAACACATTTCTTCTTTATTTCCTCTATTGGATTTCTTGAACTTTCCGATTACGGCATTAAAAAATTTTCACGAAGCTATTGAAAAACGTTAAATCTTTTGCTATAATATATACAAAACTAACTATAGCGCCGTTCCCAGTCGGCTTAGGAATTATCCTAAATCAAAAATCCCCAATGAGGTGAATAGCTGGGTCTTAAACGTTACAGTTTTATTCTGCCGTGAGAAGTATGGATGTACTCTCACTTGCAGCAGAATATTTCTGCAACCAAGCGGTCTTGCGTTGGTTTATTAGTTTACAGGAAACGAACGGTATCTCTACCGTACCGCATACAGAGGGGTAGGATACTCTTAGAAAAGTAGCACATCCGATAGGTTCCATGCAAGGGGAGAGTGAGCATGGGTAATAGTGCAGAATTTTCTATATACTTTATAGGTATAACTATACAGATTTTACCATAGCGATACGTATTACGCCAATAGACATACAAAAATGTTAGTATATTGACGCCCGTTGCCCTAGGCAACGGTGCGGCAATCTAAAGCAATACCATGATACATGTAATCATTTGCGGCCAAAATTTACAGGTGTAATGGTTTTATGGGCAAAAAACGGTAATTCTATTTGCCGCATACTTAAATATAATATATAGAAAAAATATCTAAAATTTTTCTAAATGCACTTGCGTTCAATCTCTCTTTATGGTATAATATAAATGCAATGAAACCGATAGAGAAGGAGAAGTAAAGATATGGCACTTGATTACACATTGAAGACACAGGAAGAACGACTTGAATGTGTGCGGGAAACCATTGCAGCCACTTCTCGAGAGAAATTAGATGTAAATTATCTGCGTGCGATGACAGATTATCTTCTCTTTGCCGCAGACAGAAATCAAACCAAAAAGGAAAAGAAAAAAGAACGCAGTATTATTACAAAGAATAGAGAAGCAACCGTAAACAAACGACAGATTTCTTTTGAGGAAATAGTTGAGAATATGGAAAATGGCGAGGACGGCATCTATGCGCTCGTCAACAATGATAAGAATCAAATTCTAGATAATAAAGATAGTATATCAGAAGAAGACCTAGAGAATATTCCTGGTATGCGGGAATTCGATTCTATTATCACATCACTTAAACGTCAATTTCTTTCTGCTACTGGCAAGCAAAGTTATTATCTGAAAAAGCAGATTATCGAAACATATCAGCAGATGTACTTGTTAAAGCAGTCAGTTAAGGGTTGGCCTGCAAAGTCAAAAGTTTCAGCGCAGCTAAAGAATATGGTGCATATGGACTTGTCTGAGAAAATTTATTTCGACTCGCGTGGGTATCCCGTATCCGATGGAGTCATCTCATTATTTAATCCAGTTCATGTTTCATTTCTGCTCACATACTATTCATCAATTAAGCAGGAATGTTATACTGACCTCGATTGCGATATGCACTGGGAGCTTTTAGACTTTGAGAACCTAATTGAGCAGACATTCAAATCTAAAGACCAGACAACAGCTATGCTATATGACCTTTTAGTATGGAAAATTGATGGTAAATCGAATGACGAGATATGCGGCATGATGGAGACTGAATATGGAGTTTCACATACCGCGCAATATTTCTCAACGCTATGGCGCAAAAAGATTCCAAAGATGATTGCGGAACAGGCTCAAAAGAATTATGTTATGTGGTATTACACAAATATGGAATATGGGCAATGGAAAAAATGCGGCAAATGCGGAAAGACCAAATTGGCGCATCCTTTATTCTTTTCAAAGAATAATTCCGCGAAAGATGGCTTCTATTCTACATGCCGTGAATGCCGCAAATCTAAAAAGAAATAATATTACTAACCCACTTCTTCCTTCTCTTGGATGGAGTGGGTTTGTTGTATAGAAAGGAGATTTATGGCAGACGTATCTATGAAAACATGCGCGAAATGCGGCAAGACCAAGAAGGAAACTGATTTCTATAAAATACCCAATACAGATGAAAGATGTGACCTTTGCAAGACTTGCCTGACGATGTATATTGATAATCGCCGCCCAGATACTTTCAAATGGATTTTAAAGAAGATGGACGTGCCGTATATTGAAAAGAAATGGGTTGAGCTAGCAAATAAAAGCTATATGAAAAATCCAGCCACATTTGGCCCTATGTCGGTTATCGGCACCTATCTTCGTACTATGAATATGGACCAGTATAAGAATCTGAAATATGCGGACTCTGAAAAAATAAATAATGAGAAATTCCAGCAGGCTAGAAAAGAGCAACAGAACATTAAAGGCACATCCTACGATGAGGAGTTTGAAAACAGACTCCTAGAGAGTCTTAAAGCAGGAGAAATCTCACAAGCTGAATATAATACCATGAGTCGCAAAAGTGTCTTAGACCGTATCAATGAGAAGATGCGGCAAGGCGAGGAAGAGGTTGCTAGCAACCCTGACAGCGTACTTGACAAGAAAGAACTTGAAGTTCCAGAGAATACTGTTGATTCAGAAGAAATCAAGAAAAACGCTGATGTTATCAGTGCGGCCAAAGATGTTGAGCAGGAGTTTTTAGCCAAAAAAGCCGAGAAGGAAAGAGAGAAAGAGCAGGAGTTTTTAGCCAAAAAAGCCGAGAAGGAAAGAGAGAAAGAGCAGGAGTTTTTAGCCAAAAAAGCCGAGAAGGAAAGAGAGAAAGAGCAGTCAAAAGAAGTGGAGCCTGAACCGCAAGTACTTGACCTTATGCCTGACGTTGCTTCTTCTCTTGGTGTAAACCCTGTAGAAAATATCAATAATGCACCACTAGACATCACTGGCGAAATGCAAAATGACTTTATTCCAGATGTTGCGCGTATTGATGAAGCGCAGATTACAGAAAGTCTTACAGAAGACGATATTAAATATCTTTCACTTAAATGGGGTCTTTTATACAAACCATCTGAATGGGTTAAGATGGAAGAATTGTACCAGAAGTATGCGGCGGATTATGAATTATCTACAGACCGTGAACAAGTATTGAAAAATATCTGTAAGACCGATTTAAAGATGAATCAAGCCCTAGACGTAGGTGATATTAAGACATTTAAAGACCTACAGGGTGCCAATGATATGTTGCGTAAGTCAGGTAAATTCACTGATAGCCAAAAGCAGGAAGAGAAGAAGAGAGACATTGACTCGATTGGTGAGCTGGTTGCATTTGTAGAATCTAAAGGTGGAATTATCCCAAGAAAAGATGACCCAATCAATGTGCCGCAAGACAAGATTGATTTTATCATCAACGATATGAAGAACTATACTGACAATCTCGTAAAGAACGAGCTTGGCCTAGGTAATCTTATTGAGTCTTATATTAAGAAACTTGAAGAGAATAAGACCAAGAGCGTAGACGAAATTATTGCAGAGGGTATCAAAACCGATGAAGATAACGCGGTTACTGATGAAGAAGCTACGGACTTCCAGCAATTCCAAATTGAAGAACGTGAGGAAGAAGCTAAGAGATTGGCAGAGCAGTATGGCGCTGAGTAATTTATTGAAAATTGCGGCCCATGATAAAAAAAGCGTTGCTGAAATTGACCCAAAAAAGATTGAGGATAATTTAGATAAATATCAACGTATTATTGCCTATTGGCGTATGTATCCAGATAAATTTGTAGATTATATGGCTTCACTCAATCCTAATAATAAGTTTCAATTTTACCCAACTCAACGTATGATTCTCCGCATAAATATGCGATATAGAACCGTCTATGAAGTATTTAGTCGAGGATTTTCCAAATCTTTTATGGCTGTTTTGTCTTTAATGGTCAAGGCAATTCTTTATCCAGGTTCTACGTTGATTACAGTAGCAGATGCTAAAGGTCAGTCAGCAATGATTCTTCAATCAAAAATACAGGAGATATGTAAGTTAATTCCCGGACTAGCAAGAGAAATTGTTTGGGATACACGAGGAACCTTGGCAAAGACAAGTCAATCGAAAGATGAAGTAACATACAGTTTCCGCAACGGAAGTACAATTAAGAACGTAAGCATGACTTCTGGTTCTCGTGGTTTTCGTGCTCAAGCTGTACTTACAGAAGAAGTAGCAACTATTACAGACCAGCAAAAATACGAAGAAATCATTGCGCCTATGCTCGTTATTTCTAGAAAAGTCAATGGTAAAGTAGACCCAGATGAAACGTTGAATCAAAACGATATTTACGTTACAAGCGCAGGATTCAAAGGTACTTATGCTTACGACAAACTAATTGACGCGCTGTGTCGTATGGTGTCAAGTAATGGATATGATTCTTTCATTCTAGGAGGTGATTGGAGAGTACCAGTAGTCGAAGGATTACAGCCAGCGAACTACATTCAAGCCCAAGAGACAGGCAACTCGATGGACGAGATTGGCTTTGAACGTGAATACGGGTCCGTCTGGTCAGGAACTTTAGACGGTGCGTTCTTCGACATGAATAAGTTTGACAAACACAGGATTATCAATCTTGCCAAGAATGGATACGACAAGGGACAAAATAGAGACACATTCTACGTTATGGGCGTAGATGTAGGCCGCCTTAACTGCCCGACAGAAATTGTAATTATTGAATCTTCTCCTGCAAGAACAACAGGCGTTAATGATAAAAAGATAGTGAACATCTTCACTATGTCTGAATCTCACTTTGAATATCAAGCAATTAGAATTAAGCAATTATTTAATGCGTTCAAGTGCGAAGCCATAGTTTTGGACGCGAACGGGTTAACTAACTAGCTCGTGTAAAACTTTTTTAAATGCGGGGAAGTCCACAGATGTGGATAATCCGCAGCCAATATCAAATCATAAAGACTTTTTTTGAAGGTCTATAAACATGAAAACGATGAAAATTATAAATGCTAAATATCCACTGGCAATAGATTATTATATTACTGATACCGGCGATGTAATTTCTGGTAAATATAATAGAAAATTATCTACTGCATTAGACAAAGACGGATACGTTAAAGTCACGCTTACTTCATCCGGTAAGACACGTCATCGTTATTCTGTTCATCGTCTTGTCATGGAAAATTTTTGTCCAAGAGAAGATATGTCGGAATTACAAGTAAATCATATAGATGGAAACAAACAAAATAATAACTTATCTAATCTTGAGTGGTGTACTTGTAAGCAAAATATTAAGCACGCTTGTGAAAATGGTTTGCGGCATGACCAATCTGGTACAAACAATAATGCTAGTAAATATTCAGAAGAAACAATTTTACAAGCGATTGAAATGTTAAAAAGTAATAAGTATACTGGCGCATATATTGATAATTATTTTGGTTTTCCATCTGATTATGCCAATATGATTCGCAGGGGCGAACGATGGACTTGTTTAACAAAAGATATTGACTTTAGTAATTAATTAAAATTTTATGATTTGATATGGTTCAACGACTATTCCGCAAGGAAGTACATAATAAGTTATTGATTATGGAAATTTGAAAGTACAATTATAATTGTAAAGATATAGTCTAATCTATATAGTAATATATAGCCGAATACGGTATTCAGAATAGCGAACTGAATAGAATATAATGTAGGCATTGGTCTGCTTGATTACTTAATTACAGACCAGAACGACCCAGAAACAGACGAGCTTCTTCCTAATATGGGTATTATCAATCTCGACGATATTCCTAATGAGCAAGACCGCAAGAACTATAAATCGTTCGAGAATGAAAATACAATCAAGAATGCGATTTGGATGATGAAGGCAAATGCTCCAATGAATACAGAGTTATATTCTTATACCCAGACGCAGTTGCGCAACGGTAAGTTAAAGTTCTTAATTGACTCTAACACTGCTAAAAACAAGCTCTTGCAGCAAGCGCAAGGAAAGAAAATGTCACCGTTACAACGTCAGGATTATTTGCGGCCATATGTTGCCACTGATATTCTAAAATCGCAGATGGCAAATCTAGTACAAGATAATGAAGGTGCAAATATCATCCTGAAACAATCTAATAGAAAGATTCTAAAGGATAAAGTGTCTGCTCTAATCTATGGACTCTATTGGTGTAAACGCCAAGAGGATAGGCGAAACCGCCGCAATTCCAGAGATTTAAGTGGATTTATGTTCTTTACGAAGCATTAATAGGGTGCGACCAATGCGGTCGTGCCCTATTTTTATATAAAAATTTTTATAAAAGTTGGGCAAAACTGTATTATTTTATAGAGTGTAATTTTATATGGTATAGTAAGAAATTCCGAAAGGATAAATGATGCGTGATTCTTTATTAGAAATAAAAATATATAATATATTGAAAGACGCAGGTCTACCTTTTGAGGAAGAGTATGAATTTGAGGGACTTGTCGGCAAGTCTGGCAGAAATCTTCGTTTTGATTTTTGTGTATTTGATGATTGCGGCAATATTGATTTTTTAATAGAAGCTCAAGGTGAACAACATTATGTACCTGTCAGTCGTTACGGTGGCGCTCGTGCCCTCAAATATCAAAAATATAACGATACGTTAAAAAGAAAATTTTGCTTGGAACATAATCTGAAATTAGTCACTATTCCTTATTACGATGAAGGAAGACTAAGTTATGATTATATTATGAAAGCAGCAGGATATTAGGAGGTGAGCTTTGGCTACCGTTAAAAGTAAAGAGGAACGCGATTGCCGCATCATTGCAAATGGCAATAGTCAATCTGGTTCTTTAGCATTTAATAAAATTAAGGTAGGGAACAAAACTCTCTCCAATGACGTTGTTCTTGATATTGGTCAGGTTATTACAGATAAATATTCTCGTCGCAAGAAGTACACTAAAGAAGATGTATTAAAGGCTATTGAACAGAATAATATGAATGAACAGCGTAAGATTTCAAATTATTTCTTCAAAACAAGCGGTATCTATAGCCGCCTGTGTCGTTATATGGCTTTCCTATTCAAATATGATTGGTTTATTACGCCAATGATATATGATGAAAAATTAAAACAAGATGGTAAATCTAAAAAGGTAGTTGAAGGTTGGTATAAATCAACACGCTATCTTGAAAATTGCAATCTCAAAAAAGTATTTGGCGAGATTGCGCTAAAGGTTGTACGTACAGGTGCCTATTATGGCGTTATTGTGCAGCAAAAGGATGCTTGTTTTATTCAAGAATTGCCTATTTCCTATTGCCGCAGCCGTTATCAATTTAATGGTAATCCTGCGGTTGAATTTAATATGAAATATTTCGATGATGCTTTTTCCGATACTGCGTATCGTTTAAGAGTTCTAAAACTGTGGCCGAAGGAAGTCCAGAAGGCTTACCTTGCTTATAAGGATGGAAAGTTACCTATTGACTATGCTGGCGATACCAACGGCTGGTTTTTACTTGACCCATCTACAACGGTGAAGTTTAATATTACGGGCGGTGACGCGCCACTGTTCATGAGTATTATTCCTAAGCTGTTGGATTTGGAAGACGCGCAGGATTTAGATAAGAAAAAGATGCTTCAACAGATTTTGAAGATTATTATCCAAAAGATGCCTATTGATAAGAACGGCGATTTAATCTTCGATGTCCAAGAAGCGCAACAGCTCCATACTAATGCGGTTGCCATGCTTGGTGACGCTATTGGAGTTGACGTGTTGACAACGTTCGCGGATGTTGATGTGGCAGACCTTGCGGACAAAGGTAATGTCTCTTCCGTAGACCAGCTTAATAAAGTTGAACGTTCTGTGTACAACGAAGCTGGTACTGGACAGAACCTTTTTAATGCAGATGGTAATCTTGCATTGGAGAAATCTATTGCAAATGATGAAGCTACTATGTCTGACCTTATTTTACAATTTCAGACATTTGCGGAACGTCTGTTGGCACCATTTAACAAGAACAGTAAGCGACTTTATTATCATGTCGATATTCTGCCTACGACCGTCTATAACTATAAAGACCTGTCTAAGCAGTATAAAGATATGACATCTCTTGGATTTTCTAAGCTCTTGCCGCAAGTTGCTCTTGGTCAATCTCAGAGTGCAGTACTTATGACTGCATATTTTGAGAATGATGTTATGTCTTTGAATGAGGTTTTTGTTGCTCCTGCCTTATCTTCTACTATGAGCAATAATGGCAATGGAGACACTACAGCGAAGACGAAACAACAACAGACTCCATCTTCGGGCAATAAGGGCGGTCGTCCTGAAAAACCTGATGACCAAAAGTCTGACAAAACAATCGCTAATAGAGAAGCGGAAGGATAGAATTAAATGCTAAGAAATAGGTCTGTGGCTACAATTGACAGCCCAGAATTCATTAATCTAGCACCAGATGCTATCAACCCCGGTATTTCTAAATGTGAGATTAAGGTCATGTATCTTGGCAAGAACCGCAACGGTTCTTTTATTGACAAGAACACGGCCATCCAGATGGCAAACTCATTACCTGGTACGCCAATTGTAGCTGCTTATAATGAGGACAAAGAAGACTTTGGTGACCACGGTGAAGTTCTTCACATTGAAGATGGGGAAATAAAATTCTCTTGTAAGACCGTTCCGTACGGTTTCGTTGCTCCAGATGCAGAAGTTTGGTTCCAAAAGTTCGATGATACGAATGAATTTGGTGAAACTACTACACGTGAATACATGATGACTACTGGTTATCTATGGACTGGGCAGTATCCTGAATTGGATAAATGTATTAATCAAGGCCAAGGACAGTCAATGGAAATTGATGACGTTGATGGACATTGGGCTACAGATAGTAACGATATTGAGTTTTTTATTATAAATGATGCAATCTTTACAAAACTTTGTATCTTGGGCGATGATGTAGAACCTTGTTTTGAGGGCGCATCTGTCACTAGCCCAGAAGTAAGTGAACATTTCTCTTATAATAAAGAGTTTTCGCATACTTTATTTGCTATGATGAATGAATTAAAAAGTGCGTTGACAAAAGGAGGGTCTATGCCGAAAGAAAACGTTGAAAGCGTTGAGGTAGAGCCTACTGCCACAGTTGAGAAAGAAGCTCCTGTGGTAGAAGAGTTTGCCGAAAACGTTGAGACAAACGAAAACGTTGAATCTAGCGAAGACTCCGCCGAAGAAACTTTTGCTAAGGAAGAAGAGAAGAAAGAAGATAAAAAAGACTCTGATTCCGAAGACAAAGAAGATGAATCAGATGATGATTCTGATGATTCCGATGATAAGGAAGATGAAAAGAAGCCAGAGAAAAAGCACGAGCTTGAGAATCAGGTTTCTGAACTTTCTGAACAGCTAAAAGAGCTTACCGATAAGTTCACAGCTCTCGAAGCAGAAGCAGAAGAGCTTCGCAAGTTTAAAGCAGAGCGTATTGATGCCGATAAAGATGCTATGATTGCTAAGTATCATATGCTCTCTGATGAAGACAAAGCGGAAATTATCGCTGATAAAGATAAATTCACTCTTGGCGAGATTGAAAGCAAGCTCGCTTTACTATATGTCCAGAAGAATGTAAACTTTGATGAAAAGGAAGAAGTAGATTCTACACCCCTCACGACATTTTCTCTAGATGATGAAACTATTGCGGAAGATGCTGACCCAATGCTATCTGCTCTCCGCGAAGCACAAAACTATTAAATAGGAGGATTAAATGGCTCTACATGTAGACCGCGCTGACACTAAGATTCAGCTTACTGGTCACGACAATTTTGCTGTTGTCGAACCTAACCACCTCTCTGCTCCCCGCAGTGGTGGCGTTTATGGTCAGCTCCCCGCTGATGATTCTATTACAATGCTTGAACAGGGCACTTTCGTTAAGTACGATTATGCTGCTGGCAAGATTAACTTCACTGGTGAAGGCCCTTGGATGATGGTCTTCAATGAAGAAAAGCTCTATGACGAGCGTAAGCAGATGCACCGTGACTACGCCATGAAGAAGTCTGACTTCTATGATGGCGTTATGACACCTCGTGTTTTCCGCATGTATGCTGGTGATATTTTCACCACAAATAACGTCAAGGCTGACGATTATGACCTCGGTGACGTTCTCGTCCCCGGCACTAGTGGTGTTCTTGAGAAAGGCGCTAAGGGCGAAGGTCTAGCCGTCAAGGTTGTTAAGCTCACCACCATGCCTGATGGTCAGCCCGGCCTTAAACTACAAGTCATTGCTGAATAAGAAAGGAGTAAGATAGATAATGGAACTAATGAAATTTGACGAACTTAAAAAGCTCGCTCGTGCCGCTACAAAGAATGCTCCCCTTACTTTTTCAGTAAATGGCAACGAGGAATCATTTGACGTTGATACCGTTAACCGTACCCTTCGTGAACAGTTCAATCTACTTGCTGGCGATTATCGCCTCTTCCGTCGCAACGAAGTCGCTGTCTACGAACTAATTGAGAATACCATTGACGAGATTCTTCCCGTTAAGGTTATGCAGCAATTTGAACAGTTCGCTGACGTCCAAACAATCGCTCAGGGCGATAAGGCCGTCTTCAAGCTCCGCATTACTGAAGCTGCTCGTAAGCGTGCCAAGGCTTTCGTAACTCGTGTCGGCCTTGCTGGTCGTTACGAGACAATGATGCTTGATGGTAAGGAACTCGAAGTTGCTACTAGCGCTATTGGTTATGCTATCCGCATTGGCTTTGAGGAATTCCTTGATGGTCGCTATTCATTTGCCGACTTCACTAATATCATGCTTGAGGGTGTCGATGAATACATCTACGCTGAAATTCTAAAGGCTCTTACACAGACCGTTGAACAACTTCCAACTGCTAACAAGTATGTCGGTGCTGGCTTTGACGAGACTAAGATGGATGAACTACTCGCCATTTCTGATTCTTATGGTAATGGTACTTCCACCATCTACTGCACTCGTGAGTTCGCTTCTACTATGAAGCCTGCTTCTGCTGATTGGGCTTCTGACGCTATGAAGGAAGAACTTTTCCGCAAGGGCTTCTTCGCTGATTATAAGGGTCATCCTGTAATTATCCTCCAGCAGTCTATGGTTGATGAAACCAACGCTGAGAAGGTTGTTGACCCGTCTCAGGCTTACATCTTCGCTTCTGTTGGTGAAAAGCCTGTTAAAATTGTCTTCGAGGGCCAGACTGCCGTTCGTACCGTTTCTGATAATGACGATTGGTCAACCGACCTCCAAACTTACAAGAAGTTTGGTGTCGCTGTATTCTCTAATCCTTCTATTTGCTCTTATCAGAACACAGCACTAAAAAAAGCAACTCGCTAAACCCAACTCCAATGCCTGACCCAGAACCTCCCACCCCTGGGAAAGACGAGGTAAATGCTGACGATTATGATACTGTCTCAGAAGCAATCGCAAATGTTCCCGCTGGCGGCACACTGTTTGTCCCTGCGGGAACCGCTGCAATCGAAGAGCCTATTACCTTTAACAACGATATTACCGTTAAAGGCAATGGTGTAACCTTTGAAAAACCAGTAGTGGTTTCAGATGCAGCAGTCACATTTGATAATGTTAAACTTGTAGCTACTGGCACAGATGCTAATGACAAGACACTTGCAGTCAAAGTTAACGGCACGAAGCCTTTCACGCTAAAGAATAGTGAAATTTCAGGTACTACCCGCACTGCACTATCTGTCATGACTTCTGGTAAGATTGTATTTGAGAACAACGTATTCGATGCTGGCGATAAGAATATTTACAATATGGTTGAGTTTAGCATCAGCAATGCACGTGATATTGCGGATGTCACCTTTAAGAATAATACGTTCAAGGGTAAGCTAAAGAATAGCGGCGTAAGCCTTTATAATCTTGCCGAAGGTGCTACCGTAAACTTTGTGGGTAACGTATTTGAAGATATTGACGTAAGTAATAACCCAATTCGTCTGAGCAACCCTAAGAATGTCTCTGCTATCTTTAATTTTAAGGATACCACGTATTCATTCAATAGTGATACGCCAAATGCTGATGGTGATACTGCTTTTATGCTGCTACAGGATTATTCTAAGGCTGGCGGCAAGCAAGATTTCTCTAAGTTTACAATCAATTTCGACAACCTTATTCGTGGCTCTAAGAAGCTCATGGAAAAAGGTGAAGGAATGGATAAGGTATATTATGTATATGCCGATACTCAGGGAATCCTTGCTGATGGAGTTAACGACCCAGTTGTTAATTTCAAATAATGAATTATTGGAAGGGGCGCTCTGCGTCCCTTCTTTTTTTAGATTTAAAAGGAGAAAATATAATATGAGTAACGAAGTTGAACTAATTAGCGATGATACACTAGTTCCTATCCGCAATATCGTAAATTGCGAGACTGGTTACATTCTTTCGTCTTCTGGCCGCGCACGCCGTCTTATTCCGGGCGTTACTATGCGTGTTTCCGCAGGTGAGCTACGTGAGTTATTTTTCCAGCCCGGCGGCTCTATTCTTCTACAGAATTACATCAATGTAGGCAATAAGTCACTTGCCGCAGAATTTGGTGTTCCGTATGATGCAATTGAATATGATTGGACAGAAGCAGATGTAAAGAAATGTCTTACCGAAGATGAAATTGATGTTCTGCTGGACGCTCTTGATTTTGCGCCACAAGGTATTATTGAAACCATTAAAGATGATGCCATTAAACTTGAAATTAACGACCGTGCAAAAATTAAAGCCATTGCGAAAAAAACTGGTGTCGATATTGATGCCGCTATTAAGAATAAACATGCTTATGATAATAGCGATACCAATGTTGCTGATAAACCACGTCAACGCCGAGTTCAAAAAGATGCCGAACCGCGTAAGCGCCGCGTCAAGGCAACTACCGAGTAATATAAAATAAGTAGGAGGTTTGCCTAATGCCACAAGATATAGATATTGATAAAGATATGGAAGTCATACCTCCAACTTCTTTTCAGGAGATGTATGAATTTTTCCTAGCGGGTGTTACCGATGACATGTTTATGGAACTTACAAAAGAGGATACTGAAAAGCTACTTGAGGAAATTCTGATTGCGGCAGTTCCTAAATTTGAGTTCCCGCATTGGGCGCACCCATTTACTCTAGATTATGAAAATAAATGCTTCTCTACTTGCCTTACAGTAGAGGAAAAGATTATTATTCGTTATTATATGATTGCAGAATGGATTAGTTACCAGCTTGCCACTGTTGACCTTATTCGCCAGAAATATTCAAGTTCAGACTTTTCATTTACTTCTCAGGCTAATCATATGCGTTCACTTATTGCAATGAAGCAGGAATATGAGCAGAAAGCGTTCCACGCTCAAAGAATCTATTGTCGCAGATATGTTGATAATAAAGGCCATGTTCGCTCTTCTTTTGGCAAGATTATGGAACCAGTGAAGTAAAATGGCGTTAATGGTAATAGATAATAGGATTCTAGACTATCAGGTAGAAAATGTTAAGGATAGTCTAGAACGCATCACAAATCAAATTTTTAAACTTCTACCTACATTTGAAGATGGTAAAAATTGGATTAAACCATTAGATACTTTAGTTATAGAGATTACAGGTATGGCTCTTGTAACTCCTAATGCGCCAAAACTTTATCAACTCGTATATAAGCTGCAAGGCATCAAAGAGCAGGGTAAAGATATTGAATTTATGCTTTTTCGCCGCATGATTTTTGAAGCCTGCAATATCGCTAACGATGTTAAGGAGAACTTATAATGAGTTCTCATGTATATAAAGTGTACAGATACTGGAGTCCATCTGGCAAAAGTTATATAGGTCAAACTTGCAACAGCTTGGATTTTAGAGCTGGCAAAAATGGAATTGTATATAAGCCATGTAAAAAATTCTATAGAGCAATTCAAAAATATTCTTGGAAATGGTTTGAAAATCATAGAGAGATTTTGGAAGATAATTTAACAGCTGAACAAGCAGATAGTAAAGAAAAATATTATATTGAGTTATATGATTCAATTAATAGTGGATACAACATTTTGCCTGGTGGGGAACATAATCTAAGTGCAGCATTACAAAAGCCAGTTGTTTGCATTAATTGTAAAACAAAAGAAACATTTAGATATGACTCTGGCAAAAAAGCTAGCCTAGACTTAGGAATTGATAATCGTAACATAAGTAGTGCTTTAACTAAAGGTAGCTGTGGAAATTACAGAACCACAAGTGGATATGTATTTATTTTTGCTAAGGAGTGGGATTCTTTATCAGAAGAAGAAAAAAGCGAATGCTATCAAATTACATATCGACAACATGTAAAGCGTAGGAAACAAGTTATGTGTTTAAATACTGGAAAAGTTTATGACAGCATAACGGATGGGGCTAATGACACTAACAGCAAAACTCAGGGCATATGTAAATGTTGTAAGAATGGAGACTGGGCTTATAGTACGAGTAAAGATGGCATTAGGTATCATTGGAGGTATTATAAAGAAGGTGATAAACAATGTCAACTCAAACTTTGGCTGCAAGACTCCAAATCTTAGGTGAAAACAATCATGAAAGAATGGATAGAGCTAAGCTGTATTCTTTTAAGCAGGCTATGAAAAATAGTTATAATAAAAGAATGATAAAGCCAGATGATGGCAATAGTGCTTGGCCTTGTCTTGTTAACTCTATGGGTGGTGGAAATAAGGCGGACTATAACAAGCAATATTTATCTGTCGAATTTGATTCTAGTCTTAAACCCGGCGATACTTTTCAGATGATTGATTCTGGCGAACACTGGATGGTATATCTGCCTATTGTTACTGAAACTGCATATCTTAGAACCGAAATTATCAGATGCCGATATTCTTTAAGTGTTAATGGAAAAGACTATTGGATTGCGATGCGCGGACCTGTAGAAACAGACCTTCGCTGGTTTATTAAAAACAGTATTAATATCAATGAGCTTAACTTGTCTGGCCGAATTTATATTAAGAATGATGAAAATACTAGAGACTTTTTTCATCGTTTTACTCATATCAAACTTGCGGGACATACATGGGAAGTACAAGTTACAGATTCGATTACAGTACCGGGTATTTTAGAGCTTGAAATCCAAGAGTATTATGATAACAGCATTGCAGAACTGCCAAGTATCCTCAAAGACGAGACTACACCCATTAACGTTATTAGCGGTGCGACAATGACTAAACAAGATACTATTGTTGGATATGCTATTTCAAATGAAGCATATGACCCCAAAATTCATTGGGAAGTTAAGAATAATCCAAGAGTCAAAATACTTGAGGAATATGAAAATGGCCGCATGTGTAAAGTTAAAGTCTATGCGGGTGCGGTAAAAACGTTTGATATTTGCTATGGAGATTTTTTTCAGACAGTAATTGTCGAATGGCAGAAGCCACTAATTCAAGGGCCGCAAGAGGTTTATCCTTATGATATTCATACCTATTGGATTAAGAAACTTCCAGAAGATGAAAGAGTCGCATTCTCTATTGATGATGAATCTATGGCTAAGATTGTAGATTCCAACAATGATTCTTGCAAGGTAGAAATTATATCTGGCAAGAAAGGTAAATTTGTCATTCATGCGGTATATGGTGACATTGAAACAGATTTACCAGTTCAGATTAAATCATTATAAGGATTGGAGGTTACATGAAACACGTTGCTTCTAATATCTTACGAACTAATTATAAGTCTACTTTTCTTTCACACGCAGAAGACCAAGAAACCATTTGGCGAAAACTTTTTGTTGAAAGTAGACCTTACAGCGATATGCTGAAAAAGTTACTTATTATTAATACGCCTGATTGTCTTGATAAGACACAAGACCAATATCAGCGTAAGATTGAACAATATACTATTAAAGACCTACATGATAATCAATATATCAAGGCTACTCCCAAGCTCTCTTTTGGAGAACATGAAGAAGTTAAATCTTATATCATGTTAGATTTTGATGATTTTTCTCCTTCTGAGAATCCTCGCTATCGTAATTGCGTTATTAGTTTCACGATTATCTCACAACTTGATTATTGGGAACTAGATGACTATCAGTTACGTCCTTGGATGATTGCTGGATACGTTGATGGTATTATGAATGATATTCGTCTATCTGGTATAGGTAAGCTACAATTCTTAGGTGCGCAACAGCTTGTTTTAAATGAATATTTAGGTGGCGTAATGCTACGATACTCAGCTAGCCATAGTGAAGCCGATGATTCACAGAATATTGATAATACTAAGCCTGCGCCGCAAGATTTATAAAGCTGGTGCAGCATGTCAGAGTTACAAGGAGATTTAGGTAAATATCTTTCTGGAATGCCAGTGACGGTTGCGGGAGCAAACGTTGCTATCTCGCAACCGTCTATTAAAGATATTTGTGCTTTTGGTGAAGATTCGTTTCTTATGTCAATTGAACTTTTTGTTAAGGCGAAAGAACTTGCCGCAGAAATGAAAAACGTGGGCAAAAGTCAATTAGGGTATATGGACGATTTTCAAATATTATTAGTAATCATCCAACAGGACGAAAACACGAAAAGAAATGTAGATAACCTTTTCGGCCTTATTTTTCCTGATTATATAATTGAATATGACGCTGGGTGTATCAATTTTAAAGTACAGGAAAATGGACCGATAGTAGGGCAACTCAATCCTATGAATTTTGAAAATTTCAGAATTACATTGAAAGAACTATTTTTGCCAGTAGGCACTGATAAGTATGAAGAAGAATTTAATCCTGCTAATGATGCAGCTGCCGAAATTGCGGCCAAACTTCAACGTGGTCGAGAAATACGAAATCAGATAAAGAGCGATAAAGATAAGAAGAAAGCTAATAGTATCTTTGGCAATTACGCTTCTGCTCTCTCTATTGGTTTGGCAATTGACATTAATGTTATATATAATTATACTCCATTTCAGTTGTTTGATAGTATTAAGAGATATACAATTAAGATGGCATATGACTTATATCAGAAAGTAGCTACTACTCCTATGATGGACGTTAGCAAGATGGACGAACCTGATAATTGGATGGATGGTATTTACTGAGTATAATCGTGGTTTTACCGCGTTTATATAATAGACATAGAAATTAGCGCGTTATGTTTCTATGACTAAGGAAAATGTATACAAATTCCTAAACGTAAGGAGAAATCTATGAATCGTTTTGGTGTGCGCGAGATTTGTGATGTGGTCTTCAAGCCCCTCACATCCGTAGACCTTGGTGGTCAGCACTTCGATGCTGGTCAACCTATGCTTTACATTGACACCGCTAAGACTTCTAGCCTTGAAGGTGCCGCTACTACCGTCTATGCTCAGGGTGGCAAGGGTAATCCTCGTCTAATCGCCTGGGACGGTGAAAAAACTCTGACCCTTAATTAACAAATGTGGGGGTCATTAGCCCAGTAATGGGCTATAGCAAAATTTCTTGAATTGCGGGGACTTCCTTAGAGACTTAACAACCAAATTATCACGGTGACGTGGATAATGGCGAAGGTAATGACTAAGGTATGGTAAAATCGTTAAGTATTGGATAATCCGCAGGTAAGTTAGTTATATAATCACTAGAAAAAGGAGACTTACGTATGACTCCAAGTGAAATTCAACCAGGAATGAAATTTAATCATTGGGAAGTAATTAAATTTGACCATAAAAACAAACATGGCGTTTTATATTTTTTATGCAAGTGTGATGTTTGTGGAACTGTTAGAACTGTTAGGGGTAGTTCATTAGTAAGTGGCTATTCTAAAGCGTGTAGTAAAAAATGTTCCGATAATTTATATGGTCAAAAGTTTGGAAGATGGACTGTTTTAAAGTCAGATAAAGATAATCCGAGAAATTATATTTGTAAATGTGATTGTGGTACTATCCGTAGTGTGTATGGCCCAAGTTTAAAATATGGCGCTACACTTAGCTGTGGATGTGCGTCTGTTGAACATTCAAAAGAAAATAATGAAAAAAAGGCTTCGGATCATATTGGTGAAAAATATGGATGGTTAACTGTTACTGGATATTTTTTAAAAGGTAAGAGTTATTGGTACCATTGTAAATGTGATTGTGGAAATATTGTTGATGTTATTGGTAAAAATTTATTCAATGGTAACACTAGTTCTTGTGGATGTATGAATTCTAAAGCCAATGAGCTTACAGCAAAAATTATGGATAAATATCATGTTCCCTATAAGAGAGAATATAAATTTGAAGATTGTAAAGATAAAAAGCCACTTCCATTTGATTTCGCAATTTTTAACGAAGAAGGAGAATTAACAGGTTTAATAGAACTTAATGGTTCTTTACACTATTCTACTTCTGGAACTGGATGGGATACAAAAGATAGATTAATTTATCAACAAAAGCATGATTATATTAAACGAAGTTTTTGTGAAAAAAATAAGATTCCGTTTCTTGTAGTTCCTTACCAATATTTTAATGAACTTGAAAAATTTATTATTACTTCTGATTTCTGGAAAATAGTAACTAAAAACTTCAACGACTAATAACTTTTTAAAGTTAGCGGGAAACTCCTTTTAAGGATGAAGATATAGTCTATTTATATATGAAAGTATATATTTAAAAGCACACTTGAAGACTCTCTAATGAGTCCTACCAGTTTTGCTATGCTTTCTGGTGCTGGCCTAGTACATGGCAAGAAGACTGGTGAAAATAAGGCTCCTATCTATGTCCATGCTACATATGATCTAGTTGCTGAAACTTCTGATGATAAAATTATTGCCAAGCTAACTGATGAAGACCGTAACGGTGCGACTATCATCGTTACAAAAGAAGCTCCTATCTATCCTGTTACTCTCGATAGTGCTGGCGCTCAAGCTAATTATCTTTCTGCTGTTACCGACAAGCAGATTTTTGTTATTAATGATGGCAAGACTCTGACTGCTGCTACTCTTGATGACCACGGTGAAATTAAAGCCGAAGGTAAGACAATTGCTTTTCAGCTTGCTGCCGACACTCCCGGCGATAGTAAGCAGGATGCTGCTGTAAAGGCTGGTGATACTGTACGTATTGACTGCTATGAGGTTCATTACGAGGAAGCCTATGAGATGCAGATTGATGCTGAGAACTTCGCTGGTTACTATTATATCGAAGCGTCTACACTCTTCCGTGATGAAGAGACTGGTGTAGACCTTCCTGCTGAATTTATCATTCCTCGTGGTAAAATCCAGAGTAACTTTACGTTCTCTATGGCTAATAATGGTGACCCATCAACATTTACATTCACCATTGACTGTATGCCTGCCTACACCAAGTTCAACAAGAAGAAGAAGGTTATGGCTACACTACAGGTTGTTGACAAGACTGATACAACTCACAACTATAAGAATAAGGATGTCCTTGGTCACGCTGATCGTACAAAGGATTCCGATGTAGATAGTTGGTATTCTAAGTCTGTCTTCTCCGAAGCAGCGGGGGAATAAAGGCCGCAACGTCAACTGAATCTGCGGCTGACAAACAACATTCAGACGTAACTGCTAATGCAGTTGATTCAACTACTAAGACTTTTGTAGATGAAACTATTCCCAGTGTTTCTAAGCTAAAGAAGTCTGTAGCTAAATAAGCTAAAGGGTGTTCCTTAACTGGGACACCCTTTTTCTTTTTAAATAGCAATAATATATATATTGCTATTGCTATATATATTAATGTTATTTAGGAGGTAATATGAGCAATTTCAATTGGCGTGCCATCCAAGCGTATAATGGTGGTAAAGAATATCTTGCTTATACTATTGCCAGAGGACAAGCCGATATTGACGATGACACGATGCATCGTATCATGAAACGCCAAGTAAGTACATTTACTCAAAGATTTAATCAGGTAAATGCGGCCAGTGGTAAAAAATATACTGGTAGACAGATTAAATCTATGATGGATAACTGGGTTTCAAATGGCGGTATAATAGGTCAAAATATTGATGCGGCAATGAAAAACATTGCAAACTTTGATAGTAAAGGTATTGCTAAGTCATATAGTACGTCTGGTGATATTTTTGTCGATGGTGTCAGTTTGGCAAATGTAGGTGCCGCATTTAGTTCGTCTGTGCAAGATTGTTTGACTCATGTATCTAGTATTACTACAGCAGTCAATGAAGCTGTTAATAATATTATCTGGACACTTGCATCTAATTATGAATACTTAGTTGCTGCGCGTCTAGTTGATGCGTATTATACAAGTGGAAATGTTCCATCAGACCTACAGGGCATTCCAACAGATGCGAGCATTAGTGCGGGAATGGTCAAGGAGTCTGAAACGAAGATTGTTCTTGCAATGGAGAAGGTGCGGAAAAACCTAGATATTCTTGCTTCTCTTGGTGATGGTGGCAGTGCTAATATTCAGAATAGCTTTCAATCTGCCGCAGATTCTATTGCAGCTGCTTTCAACTCTATTGGTGGTACAGTTCATGAAATGGCAGAAGCACATGCAATTAATGTTGCTGCAAATGAAGGTCAACAACTTATTATGGAAAATGATGAAAAGATAAAGCAGATGGTATCTGCCGCAGATGGCAAATTTTATTCTAATTGGACAGCCCAGCAGATAACAGATACTCTTGAAGGTAAAGAATCCAAGGAAGATGTTCATATTTATTGGAATAAAGGTGGCATTGTTCTTGAATTTGGCGGCAATATTAAATTACGTGAAAGTGCGCCATTTCAAGGTAGCGGCCCAGGTTCACGCGCTCTTGGAGTTGAAGGATTTATCGCCAAAAGTATGACATATCAGCAGTTAGCCAAAAAATTAAATGCCTTTGCGCCCGGTGCTGGTCAGTATGGATATAGCCTTGTCGGTGCTCTTGGTACTACTGTTAATGCTATGGACTGGTACAATATCAGGCAGGCAGCTGGTGCTTTAAGTCTTGTGGATGCCATTGCTGGTAGTGGTATTCAAGGAGATTATTCAACTTTACTTATCATAAATAATAAGATATTTTCAATTTATGATATTCTTAGAAAGATTTATGATAATTCAGATACTATTTTGAAGTATGGTGGCAACAAATATTATCTTGTTGAAGGTTTTGACTTAGGTACTTTAAGAAGTAAAGTTATGTCGTCACAGACAGGAGATAACGTTTTCCGCATGGCATTAAATCGTAATAAACTTGCCTACAAGGTATTGAATAATACTAAGATTAGTATCACGCTTAATATGGGTCGTTTATTTACGCCAGATATTTTTAAATCTTAGTTGACATTGTTTTAAAAGTATGGTATAATATAACCATATAGGTATAGAGATAAAAGGAGATTTTTATGGCAATTCTTTTTGAAACAGAGACGGCTAAAAAGCTGACTTCGCAAGACATGTATGACATTATTCATTTTGCAGCACAGTCTGCTGAGGATAATGGCTTCGTTAACCAGTTTGTTTTTGAACGTGCGCTATATGCGTATGCGGCGATTATTCTATATCCTGACCGTAAGGAAGAGCTTGGCCGCATGGTTTCAGATAATATTCTAGACGCTTGGGATGCGCTTTTGGCTGATGGCACTATCGCAGACATGAATGAAAACTTTGCGGTAGATATGGACGCTCTTGGCCGAATTGGTAGCGTATGGCTTGATGATTATATTAAGTATCTACAGTCTATGCGTGGTGTCTTTTCTGTATTTCAGAATTTTAGCGGTGATATTGTTGAGTCTACTGTAAATCGTTTTAAAGATGCTTTTAGTGAAAGTGATGCTCAGACAGTTCTTGATATTGCTGACAAGTGGGGTATGAATAATACTCCGAAGGATGAAAGCAAACTAAAAGAAAAAGTTAAGGTTAGTGCTATGGCAACTCCTGAACAAGTTAATGATGCAATTAAGGCGGCTACTGATTATCTTGCTACCGTGCCAACAGAAAATGAAGAGGTTAAAGAAAATAATGAACAAGAGGAAGGTCCTCTGTTCGAGCTTTAGTACAAAATTCAATAATTGTTATGAGCCTACTTTTATATAAAGTAGGCTCTTTTTTTGTGCCTTGTTAACGTTAATAAAGATACAAAAGGAGGTACGATTGTGAATCGTACATATAGATATAAAGTAGGTGATTACCATTAGTAAATATTCAAATACTATTGAGTATAATCTACGAACTACATTAGACCGTTCTGGTTTGACTCAATTACAGACTACACTTAATAAAGTTTCTGTTCAGTTAAAGGAAATGCAATCTCAAGATATTATTGATAATAAGCAGGTTTCTGTGGCTATCAATAATATTCAAAAGTTTCAGAAAGCATTAAATTCGAGCTTCAATACTAAAATCGGAATGCTCGATATGACAAAGCTGACCAGCCAATTAAATGATAGTGGACTTTCATTACGCAATCTACAAAACTCATTTTCTATGGCAGGGTCTACTGGTAAAATTGCCTTTACAGACGTTCTTGCGCAATTAGGTAAAATTGATACTGGTATTAAAAGTACCAGTTCAATGGTAGATAAATTATTTAATACGATGGGTAATACGGTCCGTTGGGGCATTATGTCAAGTGCATTTAATGGCGTTACTGATTCTATTCGTCAATCTGTTGAATATGCCAAAGACCTTGATGATTCATTGACACAGATTATGCTTGTTACTGATTATTCGCGTGATTCGATGGTACAGTATGCTAAACAAGCTAATGAAGCTGCAAAGGCTCTTGGTTCTACAACTGTTGCTATGACGAATAGTACCCTTATCTTCGGTCAGCAGGGTTTTGACTTAAATAAATCTCAGCAGCTTGCGGAAATATCAACTAAATTGGCAAATGCTTCTCAGCAAGATACTGCTACAACGTCAGACCAAATCACAGCATATATGAATGCTTATGGTCTTGATAATAATATTGATAAACTTAATGCCGCACTAGATTCTTGGGCTAACGTAGCAAACATTTCTGCTGCGGACGTTGGAGAGTTGGCAAAAGCATCACAGAAAGCTGCATCAGCGGCAGCTACACTTGGAGTTTCTACAGACCAGCTTAACGCCCAGATTGCTACTATCGAATCTGTTACACGAGAAGCACCAGAACAAATCGGTAACGGCTTAAAAACACTTTATGCACGCTTTTCAGATTTGTCAATGGGTAAGACTCTAGATGATGGAGTAGACTTAGGAAAAGTTACTTCTACACTAAATAAAATTGGTGTACAGGTTTTAGATGGCGATGGCAAGATGCGTGGCGTTGGCAATATCATGGAAGACCTTATGAAAGTTTGGGATTCTATTGATACTACACAAAAAGCAGCTGTAGGTCAAACGCTTGCTGGTAAATTTCAGCTTACCCGTTTTGAAGCATTGATGAATCGTTCAGACTTATATAATCAGTATAAAGCTGGTTCTGAAAATGCTAACGGTACACTTGATGTAATGAATGAAAAGTACGTTGATTCGTTACAGGGAAAATTAAATAAATTACAGACTACTTTTGAAGGTATTATCAATAGTCTTGGTAATTCTTCTGATTTTTATGGATTCATTGATGGATTATCTACTGCATTAGATTTAATGCAGAAATTAGTTGATTCTATTGGTGGTGGTTCTGCCGCACTTACCTTATTTGGTGCAACTGTTTCAAGAGTATTTAGTAAACAAATGGCGCATGGTTTAACAGCTATGGCTCAGAATTTCTCTCTTGGACAAATTAAGAAAAATAATGCTCAAGTAAGACAAGAGAAACTTAATGCAATGGGTTATCAAAAGATTGATGATAAGTCTTTAAACCCATTAAAAGATATGATTGATGTTGGAACAAATTATCAGTCAGTCATGAGTAATGAACAACAAACGCAATATAATAAATTACTTGTAGATACAAGTCATGCGATTAATGGCGTTACTGACGCAGAAGCCAAATTTCGGGAATCCGTTAATGAAACTAATATGATTATTGGTGTAGCAACTGATAATCATGAAACGTATATTCAGCTTTTGAGGGATGAAAACGGTATTCTTCAAGCTAAGGGTTCTCAAGATTTTTATAATAACGTAAATGCCAGAAGAGAAGATTTGTATGATTTAGTGTCTTCTGATGCTACTAAACAACAGCTCAGAGGGATTGCTAATGAATCTTCTGGCATTAGTTCAATTACTGTTCCGAAACATCGTGATAAAATTGCCGCTCTTGGCGCTAATTCTGATGATAGAAAAATTAAAACAGAGGGTAGAGCAAGTTTAAGAGCGGTAATTAAAGACACTGAAAGATTACTTAAAGTTAGTGGTATCACCGAAAAGAATATTCTTGGTAAAGATTCGGTTTTTGCTACGCTAGACGAACAAGCCACAGACAGTTTGCAACCAATTGAAAAAGTAATTCAAACGTTACGTCAAATAAATTCATTGGCAAGTAAAAAATCTTGGAAAGATGGTTTAGATTCTAGTAATTTAGGAGAGGGGATTGGACTTCTTGACACTCTTCAAAGTCAATTAAACGAAGTTAATCAAACATCAGAAGGAGCCTTAGATAAAGCTAATAATTCGTCGGTTAAGAAGCGAATAGCTATAGACTCTGCTGCAGCTTTGGCGCGAGAGAATCAAAATGTCACTGGGGCTAATGCTGTACTTGAGGGTATTCAAGGTCAAAACGAAGCCCTTAAAGACACATTAGTTAAGCAAAAAGATGTGCAGAATATCATAAATGTTACTAGTGCTATTGGGCAGCTTAGTTTTGCTTGGCAGGCTTTTCAGAATTTAGGTTCAATTTGGAATAGTGAAGATATGTCACTTGGTGATAAAATCTTAGAAACTATGATGAATCTTGTTCTAGTTGTGCCGCAAGTTGTTAGTGCTTTTGGCGAACTTAAAAATGCGGCTAAAGCTGTTGAAACTCTTGAAAAAGTATCTAGTACTTTACAAGTCGCAAGTATGGCTAAGCAAGCAGAAGCCGCGAGCGAAGGTATTTCAGTTCTTGGTGCTAAAGCTCTTGCTAGCGGTGTTGGGCTGAAAGCTGCTTCTGTAGCAGTTGGAGTATTTGGAAAAGCCTTGAGCGCTTTAACTAGCCCAGTAGGTATCGCTATTGCTATAATTACTTCACTTATTGGACTTATTAGTTCTGCCGCTTCTTCTGCTCGACAAGCCAATATTGATGCCACTCAAACGAAATATGATGATGCTTATGCTAAATCACAAGTTGATACATCTTCTTTTGATGCTGCATATGCCACATACCAGAAAACTGGTGAGGTTACAGACGAGCTTACAAATTCTGCTAAGAGTCTTGCTGACCAACTTGATATTACTGGTTCTTCTGCTTTGATTAACGCTGGCAATTTTGATAAATTGGCAGAAAAGATTGGAAAAGCGAAGAATGAATCAACTGATTTAAGTAAACAGTTTGCAAAACAACAATTAGCGAATTTAACTGACGATACTTGGATGCTACCAGTTGGCAAACAATTCAGCATGGCGGCAAACCCAATTGATTTATCGGATTACATTAGCAAAATACCTGATGTCGTATTTAGTACCGGTGACGTTATTTCAAGAACAAGTCAATTAAATAAAACTGCTGATTATTATCAAAAACAAATAAGCAGAAAAGACTTGTCTGATGAAACTAAAGATACCTTTAATCGCAGACTTAATGCCGTTAATAGTATTTTAGGTCAAGATAATTATCAAAAAGCACAACAAATTATTGAGCAGCAAGCTAAAATGGCTGAAAGCAGCTTGAATAAGAAAGATTTTGTTGGGCAATCAAGAAAAGAAATTAAAAAAACTCTTTTAGATAATTTAGATATTTCTAATGAATATGAAGCTCTTGGTGGTTCAGCCACAAAAGCAGGTAAAGAATATATCAATAATCTTGTAGCAGCACTTAGTAGCGGTAAAACTAGCGTACAGGATGCTATCAAATCTGGTCTTAGCGTTGATGTTTCAACAGACAAATTAGAAACAGCAACTAAAGATAAGTCTTCAATGAAAGACGTTCTTGAAGATTATCAAACAGCTTATCAAAAGAATGGCGGTTTTACAGAAGACGAAGCTGCCAACATTATGGTGGAACATCCTGAATACGTTGAGTTCTTGCAAAAGGTTGGCGATCAGTATCAATTAAATCAGCGTGCGGTCGAACAGTGGACACAGAAGACTCGTGAGCAAACTGCGGCTATGAAAGAAGCCACTGGCGAAGCCGTTGATATGTCACAAACTAATAAAGATATTATAGCTGCATATCAGAACCTTTCAACTAATAATCTTGATTTACAACAGCCACTTCAAGAAATACAACAACTAAATAATTTACTTACTAATGGTGCTATTTCAAATACCGATTTCTTAGATAGATTAAATTCTGGTTTTGATACTCTGGCAAGTAAAATTGATAACGCTGTCAGTAGCGGTCAGGAACTTGCTGACGTATTAAACGATGACGATATTTCTAATTTTGCTCAGATTATGACGAATGAACTGTATACTGGCTTACAACAGGCTAATAAACAGTTCAAGAGCGGCAAAATGAATGTTACGCAATATGCGCAGACCATGAGCAAGGCCGCGAGACAATCAATTAAAATGGAACAGGCAACTAGCGGTTTAACTGACGAACAAGTTGAGCAAATTGAAAATACCGAAGATATTTCTAAACTTACGAATTCAATGACAAAATCTCAAAGAAAAGCTGCGAACCAGATTAAGAATCTATCTAAACAGATGAAGAAACTTGATGCCGCAGCTGATTTTAATAATTTTGTTACTGATAATTTTAAGGAAATCAATGATGTATTTGATGATACTGGCAAAGTTGCCGCAGACGCTACAAATGAAATGGGTGGAATTAAAGCTCAATATGCTGACACCATTTCTGGCTTAGCTAGTTCAATGACAACTTTCTATAAGACAAATTTTGATGCTGCACAAAATACAGCCGCTTCAATTGCTGCTACTGGTGCTATGACCCAAGAGCAAGCATATGCAATGCTTACTACTGGTCAAGGCTTAGCAGAAGCTATGATGGCTAATACAGAAGTTGCTGGTGCTGCGATGCAAGGAACCATGTCTGAAACTGAGGGCGCTGTTTCTGATATGGCTAGTGGTATTTCTGGTATCATTACAGATATTATGGCAATGTTTGGTGCCATTGATGGCGATGTTACAAGTTCTGTTGATGACGCAGGCTCAGAAAAGAAAGAAATTACTTCTACTGATCAAGAAAAAGGCACTACAGATCACGTAGGTTATGTTACCGTTCCAAAGTTTAAGATGCACATTAAGGGTTCTGATAATTCTGGCGGCGGTGGTGGCTCACGTAAACATTCTACTGCTACTGGTAGAACGAAAACAGCCAAAAATGGTACAGTCATGGAACAGTATTATAATAAAAATACTGGTAAAACATATTGGGCACCAGCGAATGCTGGTTCACAAGCGTCTGTTAAGGAACACTCCAAACAACTTGCAAAGGGTTTAAGTTCATTACTTGGGTCCTCAACTCCTAGCCTTAAAAACTGGGCGCCTTCTGGTGTTGGTGGTGTTGCTGCACCGTCAAACTTCGGACTTCCTTCATCTGGCTCAGGCGGTGGAGGTGGCGGCGGTGGCGGCGGTGGTGGAGGTGGCGGTGGTAGCTCCTTCACTCCCGATACCAAAGAAGCACTTGATGATGAAATTGACCGTTATGAACGTGTTAATACGCTTCTTGATGCAATTGCAAATGACTATGAGCGTATCAATAAAGAGCAGGAACGCTTAACTGGTGATAAGTTAGTTGAGAATCTTTCTAAGCAGACTTCACTTCTGAAACGTCAAATTGACTTACAGAAAGAAAAGTTAAGTATCCAGAATGATGAAATGAATGAACTTCAATCTAAGTTATCTGGATATGGTATTCAATTTGATGCTGAGGGTTATATCTCTAACTACGCAAAGATTCATCAAGGCTTAATTGACAACGTTAATAACCTTATCGGTCAATATAATGCGGCTGGTACAGAAGAAGCTCAAGATGCTATTAATGACCAAATTGATGTGGCAAATGATAAGCTTGATAAATTTAAGACATTATACCAACGTTATGATACTTTGATTTCAAGTGATTTGAGAGACACAATCCAGCAGATTGAAGACCTCAATGATGAAATTGAAGACTTGCGTATTAATATTTTTAAGACTCAAGTTGAATCTCTTGACAATCTTAAAGATATTCAAGAAAGTCTAGTTGATTTTGACCGTGCGTTCAATCGTGGTATCAAGCTGACGCCTTATCAAGAAGCAGCAGATAATGTTGCCAAGCTCGGCAAATACTTTGATGTTGCAACTATGAGCGTTGATGAATACTATGATAATCTTATCAAAAAGCAAGAAGATGCCGCAAATGCCGCAGGTACATCTGACGCATATAAGAAATGGTCAGCAGGCCGCGTAGACGAACTCAAAGCTGCCAAGCAGCGTGCGCTCAATGGTGACAAGAGTGTAGACTACTACGGCACTGGTTATTTCGATATGTCTATGAAGAATCTAACCGATATTAACGCTCAGATGAAGCAGTTTGAAGAGACTGGTAAATCTGATATTTTCGGTGAAAATTCAGCAGACCTCTATGATGTAGCTAAGACAGTATATGAACAGGCCGCAGGACTTGCTCAGGACTATTGGTCATTGATTGAAAATCTCCATGATAACGTCATGGATATGATTGATGATATTAGCGATAAGATGGATAGGCGTAAAGACCAATACGAAGCCATTACAGATGAACTTGAACATTGGTTAGATATTACAGAACTTCTACATGGTGAAGAATCTTATGATGATTTAAATACCATCCTTGGCGCACAGCAGAATAATTACAAAGCACAGCTAAATGAACTAATGCAGCAGCGCGATATTTGGAAAGATATGCTTGGCTCCATGAAAGAAGGCTCGGAAGAGTGGAATGAAGTATCTGACAAGATTAAAGATGCTACTTCCGACATTAACGACCTTATTCAAAACTCTTTAGAGAATCTACAGAAGCAGTATTCAAATACAGTTTCAAAGATTACAAAAGCATGGGGAACCAAGGCTGTTGGTACTGACCTTGACTGGATGAATACACAGTGGGAGCTAATCAATCGCAATGCTGATTATTATCTCGATGATGTTAATAAATCCTATAATATCCAAAAGCTACAGAGCAAATATCTTGACCTCTTAGATGGTTCAAATGATTTAGCTATCCAGCAAAAGATTTCAGCGCAAATGAAAGAACAGCTTGAATATCTGCGTGATAAGACTAAGTTATCTGAATACGATGTAAACTATGCAAACGCACAGCTTGAAATCTTACAGAAGCAAATTGCGCTTGAAGAAGCTCAGCGTAATAAGTCTCAAATGAAACTTCGCAGGGATACTCAAGGTAATTATTCATATGTATATACAGCGAATGATGATAATGTACGTTCCGCACAGTCTGACCTTCTAGATGCACAGAACAACGCTTACAATATGTCTAAAGACCAGATGCATCAAACTCAGGCAGATTCGCTATCTGCGCTACAGGATGCTCAATCTACAGTTAATGACATTTGGAACAATGCCAATCTGTCTCTTGAAGAGAAAACCAAGAGAACGCAGACAATCATTGATTCGCTCAAGGAATATCTTGCGGGAACCAGCGAACAGCTAAGCACGTCCCAGAAGAACATTATCAATGACTTCATCGGAATGTGCGATATGCTGACTGGTGAGAACAAAGATAACCTACAAGACGTATACGACCAGATTGTTAATGGCAGTACAGATGCTTTCGACCAGATTGATACACGTTGGTCTACTTCTTTGACCTCTTGGCTACAGAATATGGACCAGTTCAAGGCCGATACAGATAAGATGCTTGGCGATTTGACGCAAGCTGGCAAAGATTATGCGGATGGTACAAAGACTATCGCTGACCTAGCTAAGACTAACTTTGATGATATTTCTAATAGCATTAGCGGCACAACGGATAAGACAAAAGAACTTGCGGACAGCACAAAAGATTTTGTCAACATTCTTAAAGATGTATCTGGTGAAGTCAAAAAGACCGAATCTACGATGACTGATTACGCCAATCGTATTACAGATGCTAACAACAATATGCAGGCATTCAAGCAACTCGCTGATGAAACTGCAAACAAGCTGTCTAAAAAAGAGCAAGAAAATGCTAATCTAAGCGAAGCTCTAAAGCAAGCTGAGCAAAAGAACTATAACTATGAGCACTATGGTAACGCTAACGGGCCTTCATCTGGCGGTGGCGCCAATGAAGACACTGCTTGGGGCATTGCTAAGGCGATTTGGACTTATGGCTTTGCTTCTGGCTGGGGCAATGACCCTATACGTTCTAGCAAGCTGATTGGCGCATATGGTACCGCTTTTGCCCGCCACGTTCAGGATATTATCAACCAATATTCTAGGTCTGGTAAACTTGTTGATTACGGTTCTATGAAATATAGTTCCAAGAATCTAATCGGATATGATACAGGCGGATACACGGGTTCTTGGTCTGATAAGACCGCAGATGCCAAGAATGGTAAACTTGCATTCTTACATCAGAAAGAACTTGTTCTTAATGCTACAGATACGCAAAATATTCTTGCGGCAGTTGAATCCGTAAGGTCTTTTGCGGACAGTCTTAAATCTACAAGTCTTGTGCAATCACTTTCTACTGCTCTTGGAGCGGTGAGTGGTGCGAAAGCAAATAACGCATCAGAGACAATTGACCAAAACGTACATATCACGGCTGAATTCCCAGCTGCGAACAGTGCGGCAGAAATTGAATCTGCGCTTATGTCACTGAACGATAGGGCAGTTCAATACGCTTATAAATTCAGATAAACATGGGCAAAATTTTATAATCGAATATTTGTGGTTTTGATATGTCTTAGAGCATAATTTTATGAACGGGAGAACTTTATGTTCTCCCGTTTTTTATTTGGATTGAAAAGGAGTTGACAATGGCGAATCTACAAGACGTTGTTCTTGAAGCTGTGGATACAATTGTATCCAATAGAATAGAACAGATAGCTACGGATAAAACAGTTACCGCCACTGTCGCTGGCTGTACTAATTCACTTACAGGTGAATATCTTGTTTCATATAATGGTGGCAAATTAAAAGCATATGCCCAAGAAGGAAATACATATACTCAAGGTCAATCAGTATATGTGCTTATTCCAGAAGGTGATTTCACCAAGAAAAAGAATATCGTAGGTGTTGCGCAGGCAGCAGAAGATGATAATAATATCAGTTTTGTATCTTCGGCTATTAGTAACTATAATCTTATTGGCCGCAATTGCCTTAGTGATAAAAATAAAGTCACGCCTGCGGGACTTCGTTCTTACAAAAAAGAAGATTACAAAGTTCTATATAAGAAAGATGAAGATGTAAGCGGCTCTAAGCCTAAGTTCTTATCTATTGATATTCAAGAGCTAGAGAATAATATTAAACAGGCCGAAGCGGTGCTAATTGAAGCGTCTTTTCGCACGTCTTTGCCGCGAGAGCACAAACTTACAAAGACTGGTGAATATGGTATCACTTTTATCTTAGCTTTTAAAGACGGAGATGCCACAGACGATAAAGGACAGGCGTTAGTTAAAAAACTGTCGTATACTATTGACAGTAATAGTATGACAGGTTCGCCGCTTCAATATCAAAGCTATTTTGACCAATATCAGATTTTTCCAGTAGACGTTGAGAACTTCTTATATATTGACCAGATTATTTTCTATTGTAAAGATTTCGTAGAAACTACTGACCCAATTCAATCACAAGATAGGCCGATTGGCTGGGGCGATGATATTTTCATTAAAGATGTTGAATTTTATGGTCTTAGAAAAATCAGTGCGGCAAATGGTGATTATCAGATGCACTTGTCTATGCCAAAAGGTTCTACTCTTAGAGACTTAACTGAAAACTCTTCTTTAAGCGTTGTCAGCACTCTTCGTCACAAGAATGAAGACCTTTCAGGCGATGCTATGTTTTATTGGTTCAAAGAAGATGGACGAGTGACCGCAAGCTCTAAAGATTATAAGATGTATGGTGGAGCCGGCTGGTCTTATCTTGAAGCTAAAGGTAATAAGTATAGTTTTGTTACTACTGGCGCTGAAAATCGCGCTTATGAAAATAAATATATGTGCGTTTGCGTCTATAAAGAGCAAATGGTTTTAAAGGATTATTTCACACTATACAATGAAGCGGCAAAGCGTAATATTGAAATTACTTCTTCTCTTGGTGTTCGTTTCAGCTTTGACCGTGGTAAACCTACTTTAACATGTCTCTTGGATGGTAAGTCTTCCAGTTTTGAAGCCGGTAAAGCGAATGGGCATCCAGATAATTTTTTTAGATTTGTTTGGTCTAAAGTTGATGATTATGGTCAAACATTATCTTTCACCGAGACGGTTGAAGAGTTAAAAAAGCGTTACGAAGATGGTATAAAACATGGCATTGGATATAATAATCTGTCTGCTTTGAAGAATCAAATGAATGCACTCGAAGGTGCGTCATGGGATAAAAATACGCTTACTTATCCAGTTAAAGGCATTGATTCTAAAGCTACTTTTAAGTGCGCGGTTTATTTGCGCGATAGGGAACCTGCTGGAGATGAAGCAGTAGAAAATATTGAGTATAATATCGGCATTGCAACTCTTACTCTAAAAAACGCAATTGCCGCAGACCCTACTGATTATTATATCACTATTGAAAATGGCGATCAAGTGTTTCAGTATAGTGAATCTGGTGTATCACCTGATGATGACAGATATGAAGACCCATTAGAGGTCAAGCCGCTTACTTGTCATTTCTTTGACCCTGCTGGCCTTGAAGTCAATAAAGATACATATGATATTAAATGGCGAGTACCATTAACAGACTCAATGATTACAATTCCAAAAGAAGGAATGGTGCTTAATCAGTCTAATCAAAAAATCGAGTATTGTACATCGCAGATTTATCCTATGGCAATTGCCGCAAACTTCGATTATTCAGCAGTGTCAAATCAGATTGAAGCTATTGTAACATATCAAGGTGTTACATATAGTCAAATGACTGATTTTCTGTTTACTAAGGTTGGCGAGAATGGTACAAATGGTACAGATATTGTCGCTAAGATTTCTCCTACTTCCAAGAGTTTAAAAAATAAGATGCTTGCACTCATTATCGACAAGAATAATGAAATTGCGTGGAATACAGGCCAATCAATTTCTCAGCAGGTCTTGCAATTCCAGCTCTATCAGCGCAACGAGAAAATTAATGATAATTCGACTGTTTCTTGGTCTATGGGTTACGGTCAAAGCAAATATATGAGTTGTAACAATGGTGTTGTTTCTTGGAACACAGCTAGTGCGGCTAAACGCAAGTTTATGAATCAAATTGTCAAGGCTCAAACAACTTATACCGTTGGAGATTCTTCATATAAGTATTATGCTTTTTATGGTATCCCAGTGATTAAGAAATATGCCGATAATGACATCCAAATTGATAAGACTTCTCTTCTAAAGTCTATTACTTATAACGCAGATGGACGTAATCCGTTATACAATAAGAACCAAGGCATTACGCTTGTTGGCTCTGGCCTTGAAGATTTATTTATTGAATGGATAGCTGAGGGCGGTGAACCTTCAAAGACTGGTCAAACATATGACGAGAATCCATTAAGTGCTTGTTTCAAGATTATTACAGAAAAGAATACATCAGATGGTGTACAAAAGACAGCCCGCACAAAAGGATTAAATCAAGTCTATATTCTCCCAAATGATGTATATGATGGTGAATATGGAAATAATTTAGTTCATTGTAAAGTTTATACGTCAGCAGATGCGGCTAATCCTGTTGTAGAGCTATATGTTCCTATATACATGTCGCTAAATACTTATGGTCTTAAATCACTGAATGACTGGGATGGAACACATCTAGAAATCAATGAAGATGAAAATTACATCCTTGCGCCGCAAATTGGTGCTGGTGAAAAGAATAAAAATAATCAATTCACTGGCGTTGTTATGGGAACTTCTAAGACTTATGATTCTGATGAATCTCAAATTGGTTTAATGGGATTCTCAGAAGGTAAGCAATCTATTTTCTTAGATGCTAAAGACGGTTCTGCCACTTTTGGTTTGCCAGAACAACAAGCATCGCAGAATAACCATTTTGAGGAAGGCCGCATTAAGCTAGTCCCAGGTGGAGAAAGCTATATTGGCGCATGGAGAATCGGTTCTCGTGCGTTATATAATATTGCAAATGCGGAAGTTGATAAAGACGGTAATTTCACAGAAGCAAAAGTAGATAGACCATATACAGATTATCCTGTAAAGGATTCACAATTTTCAATTCCATCAGACAAACAGGGTCTTATTTTAGGTGCTAATCCCGCATATATTTCAGTCAAAGGTAAGCCCCTTACAAAACAAAACTCAAATATTGATTTTGATGGAGCAAATGCCGCACTTGCCGAAGGAGATAGCCTTGAAATAGAAATTGACCCGCGCAAAGATTCAACTTTTTCAATTTATAGACATTATAAGAAAGATGATAAGTGGCATCGTTATCCGCTTGTCGGCATCAATCAGTATGGACAGTTTTACACGAACGCAATTCAAGACCAAGAGTCTTCAATGGGTATCGGTAAAATCGGAGCCTTTGGTAAGCGTGCGCTCGATGCTAAGTATATCGGTGCACAGTTTGGCTGGTCTGATACAAATCTATTTAAATTCTTTGTTGACGGTACAGTTGGAAATTCTGAAAAGGCTACGACAGACCTTTATCTTTCTACTGGCACAAATATTCATAATGAATATCCAAGAGGTTTTAATGTTTATGGTAAGCATGTTAGTCTTTATGCGCCAGATTTAGGCAAGGAATCATCTGATAGCTCGACACATAGACTTCACATAGATTCACAGCAAGCTATTATCGGTCATGAAAATTCTTATTTAAGATTATCCGCTTTATCTGCGGCAGATGATACTACAGATGGCAAAACTAAAACATCTGTTCTATATCTTAATAATAATTTTGAGTTTATGAATCCAAAAGATAGAAAAACTATTATGTCTACTGGTGATTTTACTCTTTCTGCTATTGGAACGCCAAAAGATGATAATATAGATAAAGATGGCAATTATACATATGCCATTGGCGGCAATTTAAGACTTAATGCAACTAATTCAATTACGAATATTGCGGACAAAGATTTTCAAATTAAAGCAGGAGAAGATTATTTGATGTATTCAAAGGCTTTCTCTTCTGTCGCAAATAATAAAGATGGTACTTTTACTATTGGTGCAAATAATGCCAAAGCTGTTTTGACATTGAATAATAATAAAGGACAAAATACTACGCTTGTTGGTGAGGGTCTTAAATTCAATGCCGAAAATAACGGTGTCAATATTGTAAGTGATACCTCACCCGATGGTATTAAATTAGTCGCTACAGCCATTAAAGATAATGAAGCACAGGGTGGCGTAAGTATCAGTCTTGTTCCTCAGTCTGGTGGTAATGGTGCTTTCTATATTAGGTCTGGTACTGGTACTATTCAATCTAATTATGATGAAGTGCCGCATGTCGGCAAACGAACTTACGTTAGCATTGGTCATGGCGTTGTTTCAAATTGGGGTGTATTTACAGGTACGCCTGATTCACAGTCAACTACATCGTTAACTGCTGAACGAGATATATTTAGTATTAGTGGTTGGAATTATAGTAATGAATATTGCTATAATAATGGTTATGCACATTGGTGCATGGGAGCTAATAGAAGCTCACAAAAGATTTCAGACCATCTAGGCTGTATTTATGATTTGTTAAATAACTTACAGACACAGATTACTAATGAAGCCAATACTCGTGCCGCTGACGTACAAAATGCTTTAAATAAAGCTGCTGCGGCACAAAGGACAGCTGATGGTAAGGCAGATGCAAATCACAATCACGATAAGTATTATGCTAGAAAGAATCACCATCATAATGTTAAATACTCAATGGCCAAAGTTCGTATTGATGGTAAGAACTCTACTGATCTTTTTGTTAATGGTTTAGCTACTGATGGTAGTTATGTTTCAAGCACTACAAATGAAATATAAGATTAAAAAGGAGATAAAAGGATATGAATGAACTAGAAGTACGTATGAGGGTTCACGCTCTTGCAAAAGATATGATTGACGAGTTTATGGAAGGGAATGGAATTAGTGCTACCGCTATGGTAGATGCTCTTAATTCTGTTCTTACCAGTCTTTATCCAAAAGTTCAAGGTGAAATGTTACTAGCCATGGACATGGAAGCTGCCAAGAAAGCCCAGCAGCAAGCTCAAGCGGATGCTCAGCAGCAAGCTCAGGTAGTCAATCAAGTAGAGCAAAAAGCCACTCCCAAGGAGAAGGAAGTTAAATAATGGCAGTAAAATCTTTTGTTAAAAAGGTTGGTAAAAAGGCCAAAGATGGTTCACTTACTTTGCCTTACTCTGAATTTGGAGTTGGCTTTGAAAATGTAGTGGACACACGTAGGGATAAAGGCAACTATTCTCTTACCCAATTCTTTGATAATTACATGGACTTCATGCAAAATACAACATTTGTATATACTGGCAAAACCCAGCCTACTAATACTCATGTTGGCATTTGGATTGATACAAGTTCTTCTAACCAATAGAAAGGAAGAGTGAAATATGGCAACAGTCGTTAGTACACTGTATCCACCTGTGGTTTCGACATTTCAAAATGCTTTCGTGAACACAGAAGATGCTGTTGTGTATTTTACTCTTTCTTCTTTTAATTCTGCATCTGAGATTAAGCATGTGCATGTCAGTTGCGTAAATCAGCTTAACAATGAGAATGCCTTGAATAAACTTTCGGGCATTCTCATTGAAGATTTACAATTCGATAAAGTAAGCGGTATGTATTATGTAACGATACCTACCGCTTATATCGAAGGCAATGCTTTCAATACAAATCAGTTCTATAAGGTTCAGATTAGATTTGATAGCTATAATGGAACTGATGAAGTACCTATCAACGATGAAGCGAAGAAGAATAGTTATCTTTTATCACATACGCAATATTTTTCAGAATGGTCTTCTGTTTGTTTAATTAGACCTATTCACCAACCTAAAATATATCTATCTGTATTTGAAAACTATACAGGCAACTCATATATGACTTTTAATAAAGGCTTAACGCAAATTGCGGGAGGTCTTCTTTTCGTCACTAAAAATGAAAGTGGCGAAGAAGTAGTTTTAAATACTGAAACCGAAACGCTTGAAGCGTATCAATTTGATATTTTAGACGATTCAGACAACATATTGTTTTCTACGCCTACTATTTATACTGGTGAAAATCTTAATCCAAATAATATTGTATATAATATTGATTTTTCATCTTTGAAGAATAGTGCAGATAGTTCTACACCAGACTCTACTAGTACATATTATGTATGCCGCATCACTTGCCGCACAAAGAATCAGTATCAGCTTAGCAAAGAATATAAATTCCAGATAGGTGAGTATAGTGGTGCGGATGAATGGCAACCTACAATTGCCGCAGAAGTCGATGATGAAACTGCGTCAATTAAGGTTTCTGTCAAGAACGAATATTCTTTTAGTGATGGTGTGTCAGTATATGTAAGGCGCGCGTCAAATAAAGATAATTTCAAAGAGTGGGAGACAATCTATAGTGCAAAATTACAGCAGATTGATTTTTCAATTGTAGATAATACTATAGAAAGTCTAACATGGTATCGTTATCGTGTAGAAGCTCTTACTTCTACTGGAATGTCAATTGCTAAACCTAAAATGTCTAAAGTCGTTTTGCCGCAATTCTATGACGCTTATTTTTCTCGTGGAAAAGAACAATATGCGGTAAGATATAACTATCAGGTCAGTAGTTTTAAGCCAGTAGTCAATCGAGCCAAGATTGATACCCTTGGCGGAAAATATCCTAAGTTTGCGGAAAATGCTGTATTGAATTATAAGCAGTTTAGCATTTCAGGTTTGATTAGTGCTGAGTCTGATGTTTATTCAGAGTTTGCGAACAAGACAAAACTTATCCACCACAATAATGATACTCTTAAAGACTTATATGCGGAATATAAAGATGAAACCGGTGTTAAAGATTTAATACGTAATGATTTTAAGAATTGGGAAAAGACTGGCGGTAATCAGTATCCTAATGCACCAGTTTCTAGTGTCACGTCACAAGAGTATTTAACGACTACTACAAACGATTGGCTCTATGAGCGTGAATTCCGTGAGAAGCTAATTGCATGGTTAAATGATGGTGAGCCTAAGTTGTATCGTTCAATGGCAGAAGGTTCAATGGTCGTTATGCTTACAGATGTTGCATTGACACCTAATGAAACCGTTGGCCGTAGACTATGGAATTTTTCTGCTACTGTTTATGAGGTTGAAGATGCTTCTTCCTTAGATACTCTTGATACTCTTGGTATCTATAACCGCGAGATGATTGGTTCTATTAGCGGTAACGGTAAACAAGATTCCGAGGACGAGCCTAAAGACTATATTGAAGTTATTAAACCTGGTCAAACATATAAGTTTACTGTTACGAATAACAATGATATTAGAAATGATATTAATGATATATTAAGTAAAAAATATAGTGGAGTTCTTGCGAAACGCAAAGCAGAAGAAATCGTACTTAAAGATATTAAAATTTATTATCATTCTAAACCTCGTTACTATACCTTCCAAAGTGGCTCAGATGGACTTACAGAAGTGACAGATAAAACAAATGGCGTGTCTCAGATGATTGCTGAAAAGCGAGTTCAGCAAGGATACTATTTTGGTGTTATGACTCGTGGTAGTAATGGCAATCATAATATTTTTGTTAACGAACGTGGATATTATCAGATTCCAAACAAATTAGATGTTATTGGTCTTTATTTCCAAATTGGTGATGTTATCACTGTTGAATACACACTTTGCTATAAAGAGCGCTCTAGCTCAAAAGAAGCTGTTTCAAGCGCGTCTGTTGACCGAGTAGTAGTCGGTCAAGAGAGAGGTATCTTTAAGCCTAATATTTATCTTGGTAGAAAGATTAGGAATAAATATAACTTTATTCAGATGAATGGTGATGTTATGATTTCAAGCAAGCGCATGAAATATTGGAAGGGTATTTGCTTAGATGTCACTCCATATGCGGTTGCTAGTATTAAATACCACAATGAAACCGAATATAAGAACTATCTCGTAGGTGGCACAGGCGTTTTACACATGTTGAAAGATGTTCCTGTAGATGACATGTGTTTCTTAGGAATTCGTATGAAACAAGTAAACAAAACAAAATATTTACAAGAGAACGAATTTAGAGTTGATGCTTCGCTTAATGATGTAACAATTAACAATTTTAATTGGATTAGAATTATTGATTCTGCTGAAACAAAAGACCCGGTATCTGTAATTCAAGACAATAATTCACCGCAGGATAGTTTTGTAAAGGTGTGGAACGATATTGGTGAACGATCAGTTCAGGTTGTAAAATATATGGATGTTAGCGAAGTTAAGAAGCCGATACTAAACACTGTATATAATATCAATGGCGACTTAAAGATTTATTATAATTATCAATGGTATAATTTTGCGTTTGGTATGATTGATAATATAGAGAATAATAATTCTACAGAAACTATTGGTATTGCTTTTATGCCAGTAGAAGGTATGATTAACTATTATGGCACTGTAATGACTACAAATTATCAATAGGAGGGAAAATGAGAAGGACGTATCCTTATTTAAATGACAGCTTCTATGAAGATGCCAATAGTGCATTAAAGCGTAGAAACTTTCTCAAGACTATTGATAATTTTGTCAATCAAAAACAGTATGTGCGGCTAACCCTTCTCAATTGGAATGAAGAACCGTTGAAGGAGATTCAAGGTGTTATTGCATCTGGTAGTCTTTCTAAAGACGGTTCTTCGTCTATTAGACGTACTTGCTCATTGACTACATCTATTAGTAGCGGTGATTATGACATTGAAAATATGTCATATGATTTTGCAATTAACAAGAAAATCTTTATTGAGATTGGTGTTGAAAACCATAGCAATCAATTTTTAGATTATCCTATCTTATGGTTCCCTCAAGGCGTTTTCTTTATTGCGAGTGCGAGTGCATCATCTTCTGTTTCATCTGCCGTGTCATTGCAATTGACATTGAAAGACAAAATGTGTGGACTATCAGGTGATGTTTCTGGCACGTTGCCTGCGGCTGTTATATTCGATGAAATGGATACACAGGACGCAAGCGGTGCATATGTTACTAAAAAAGTATTAGTTTATGATATTATCCAAGAGTTAGTGAATCATTACGGCGGGGAAGATTTAAACAATATCGTCATTGAAGATGTGCCTCGCCGCATCAAAAGAGTAATGAAATGGACTGGCTCTAATCCGCTTTATCTTGTACCTAAGCAAAGTGGAAGCGCAGGCAGGATATGGTATGCGGCATATGTCGATAAGCCGGCAAAATTAGAAGACGGTACGATTGAAATTTTAAGCGGTCAAGACTGCGGCTATGTTTATGATGATTTTGTGTATGATTCTGAGCTGTCTGCTAATCTTGGCGAAAGCGTAACATCTGTACTCGATAAGATTAAAAGTTATCTTGGTAATTTTGAATATTTTTATGATGAATTTGGTGTATTCCATTTTAGGGAAATTAAGAATTATCTTAATACTACGCAAGCTACGACTTTAGTCAATGACATGAAGAAGCATGATTATCTTGTAGAAACAACTACAGGTAAAAGTGTATATGCTTTTAATGATAAAGACAATATTATTAGTATTAGTAAAACACCGCAGTTCAATAATATCAAGAATGACTTTATTATTCAAGGTAAGCGCCAAGGTACAAATAGCCAGCAGCAGGTAGACGTTCGTTATCATCTTTGCATTGACCGCAAGCCGACACCCGTTACAATAGATGAACAAGGTAATAGTTACTATAATACTTATTACAACGTTTTATTATATACAGAAGAGTCTACTCAAGAATTAAAAGCCGCATTTCCGACTGTATATACAAGCGTAAAAGATTTTCCTACTATTGGTGATTTTAATACTATTTATTTTGATGTTACTAATAAAACTGCTTACTATTGGAAAGATGATACTTATAAAGCATTAAAGTGTGCAGCATATTATCCTCCAATAGATGCTTCAACTTCTGCCGTTGTTGTAGATGATAAAGGAGACATCAGCTCTGCGGCAATACCGATTATCATTGATGGTTATACTGTGAAAGACTGGCGTACCGAGCTTTATCTTGAAGGTCTATTAGCTAAGAAAAATGGAATTGATTCTGGCAATTATTATGCTAAAATTGATGGTATTTCTGGTTGGCAGGGAGATATTCTACAATATGCACATAATTGTAGGATAGATACAGATTATTACTTTGAAGAACTTAATGCGTTTTGGCCGCAAATTTATGACCTTGCAGACCAGAAGTTTATAGGTGAAAAAGAAAATGCGGAACTGCTTACTTCTGCACTGACTGATGGTAATTATTTTCTAGACTTTATTGATTCTTCAACATCTGACTTAGGAAGATTCTCTGTATCTGCCATTGGTCGTAGAACTGATGCTGTATCATTTGATACCGTAAACTGTCTGTTCTCTCCTGAGATTCCTAATATTGTATTCATCAATGCTGACGAAGATGATAAGGGAAGAACGAAGCAACAGGAATGTGAAGATAATGGTATGCCATATACTCAGGTACGCGGTGAGGTTTTTTATAATCTTGCTACTGGCGGCTATAAGAATAGTGCTTTTGACCAAGTAAAGTATGAATTATATCTTCATACAACTTATCAAAATTCAGTATCAATTACTGCGCTGCCAGTATTTTATCTAGAGCCTAATTCTAGAGTTGAATTAAATGATACTTCTACAAATACATATGGCGATTATAATTTAAACACACTTTCTATTCCTCTTGGGCCGGGCAACGCAATGACCGTTTCGTGTAATCAGTCAATAGAAAGATTCTAAAAATAGGGCAAAACCGTATAATTGGTTTGCCCTATTTTTTATTTTATATTAGGTATATTTTGGAAATAAAAGGAGGGAAATTGGCAACCACAAATATCGGTCAATATAGGTATGCGGGAGAAGGTCTTACTGAACTATCTTTCAAAAAATCTTATGTTAACTCTAATGCTGATATTACTGGATTAGATGAACAAAATACAGGTTTCAAAGACGTTGCTATCATTCCCGACAAGCAATTTGTTAAAGGTCAAGATTATTATTTAAAAGTTCAAATTCCGCAAGACATGAATTATGCTATGGAATTTACTATTAAATTAACAAAAAATTCAGATACAGACCAAGGCTCGTATCAGTATATTAAGACCGTTAACGTTAACGCGGGTGGAGACGGGAGTAACGTTTATAACGTTGCGTTATATGAGAAAAGTAATGGTAGCATTAATGCTATGATACCACTTAAATACGAATATGGCAAAACTACTATTAAAGATGCTTTATATTATAGAGAGCAAAATAAAAAATATTATCTTGGCACTGGTGGCAATACGTATACACAGACAGATAAACGAAATATTGTAGCTATGGTGGCATCTTGGAAAACAGATGTTAGTGAACGTTACGGTCTGTTTGAAATGATTTTCAGGCCAATAGAAGATGGATTCATTTCTGTTGTGCTATCAATGACAAGACAGGCAGAAGATTATAATATTCAACATATAACAGCAAGTGGTACGACCTATGGCCGCATTGTAGATTTAGATAAAATTAAATGTGAGCTATATCAATTGAGTAATCTAGTGGAAAGTATGAACAATAATGCTACGCTTAATAGAATTGGTATTTGGGGCCATTCTGGTTTGATGATGGCTATTAATGGTGAAGAGATTAGGATTGGTCCGAGTGGATTCTATGAACTATCAGAAGTGCCTATTTCTTCTATTGGCGTTGTAGCTCGTGATTATACTGATTCATTTACTATTGACTATGAATTTACACAAAAAGACGTAGAAGAGGACGGTGAATAGACCAATGGATTCACTTTATGGTGGACATGAAGGAACTAGCTTTGTAATTAAGGCTTCTTTCGCTTCTGTAAATGAAATGCGACAGATGTTTTCTCGTGGTAGTAATTTTACAGAAGTCTGGTACGGAGAATACTGTTTGATTTCTACAAAGAATAAAAACCATCCAGATAACGGAAAGGTTTTTAGACGCGGGCTAGATTACCAGAATACACAGACAGCTGGTAGTATTTATATAGGACAAATTGTTGGTCCGTCAAGCGGTACGCCTTTCTTCCAAGTAGATACTATTGACAATGTAACGCATATGTCAACAAAGGCTATTGAAGAAAATACTTATCGTAGGTATCCAGTCGGTCAAAATGCCGATGGTACTGTTATCACCAACTGGAAACAAGATGATAATGGCAACTGGCATGATGGTGGCGGTACGCTTAAAAAAGATTTTAAATTCAATATCAAAAACCGCACGTTAGTTCCGGGTAAAAGTGGCAATTCATTCAATGACGATATTGAATATACATGGGTCAATATCCGCAAGGATGATGAAGATGCGGATTCTTGGTTCTATGTTGGAATGAAGTTTCCTTATACTGTAATTGATTATAAAACTCATGCAGTTTCCCAGTATGATACAGCTGGTAATATTAAACAAGAAAATGATATGGCTTCCATTGCACGTATTGATGATAAGACCCATCCATTCTGGGAATACTGGGACATGGGTATTCCAAAAGGCTTAAAGGGTGATACGCTTCGTAATCTTAAAGTTATTGAAATGACAGAAGCACTACGCAATAAAGTATATTCTACTGAGCACATTACAGTCAATCCTACTACTGGTCTTGCTACTGTTGGTCAATCTGGCTATCCTAATATGGAAGATGATATTGCCAAACATCGCCAAATCGTAGTATATGAACTATATATCTATGATAAGCGAATCAATCCAGACCCAATTTTAATTTATCTCGGTGATTTTAATATTATTAAGAATATTACGGTTGATGATAAAGGTACTCTAACAGTATCTTATACTCACAACAACGATAGCATCTTTTATAAGAGAATTAAATGGGTGACAGGCGTTGCTCTGTCTACTGGCAACGGTGCCGCAGGTGGACATTTTAAGATGGATTTCAACAATGACTCTCCTGCATATGAAACAAATCTTACGTGGGTCAAAGGCCTTGAGATTCAAGATAACGGCGATGTTATCGGAACATTTGCGGGCACAGATGGCGGCAAACTGTCAAACGATGGTAGGAATAAGGTCGGTCATATTCGTTGGATTAGTTCAGTTACTTTAGATGAAAATACTGGTCATTTTGTATGTTCTTTCAATGATGGTACTGCGTCTGTTGATAAACGCTTAACTTGGGTCAAAGATATTACAATTAATCAAGCAAATGGTCAGATTACAATCAATACAACTACTGGTGATAAAATTAGTCCAGCCAAGCTGAAACTTCTAACGGCCGCGCGTGTTAACGATATTGGTGAAACAACTCTTATCTTTAATACTGGTGAGACAATTAATTTAAAGACTGAAAACGGTGGCGAGAATTATAAAATAACAACCGTTAAATCTATCTACATGGGTACTGGTATTAGTGATGATAAGAGCATTTATGTTAAATACAACAGTAGTCCAAACCCTGTAAAAATCAGTGACCCAATCAACTCAATTGAACGTCTTGTTGTTCGTCCATCTGACTGGCATCTATTCGTTCTTTACAGCGACCCATCACATCGTGTTAAAAATGCGACCGATGGTTGGATTTCAAATAATGATGCGATGAAGTATGATTCATCTATTCCTAATTATGGCTCGAATGTCTATTGGAAAGACCTTGGTACTATCAAAGACCAAGCTGGTATTCTAATTGGCTTTAATGTCACAAATACTCAGCTAAATGCAGCAGGTTTTACAGATGCTAATATTATTGAATATCTAAATCGTGAATTTCCCTTTGGTCTTACTGGTGCGCAAAACCAGCCTGGTGGTCAATCTAATCTAGGCAAAATTATTACGTATCAGCCGTACAATGAAGCTAAGAGCGATAAAGAGTTCTATGCGTTTGATTATAATTTAAGTACGTGGTATTATCTTGGCAAGATTGCGGATACTGGTATGCGCGATGTTAAATTAATGGATGAAAGTGCAGCTACTTACGAAAGTCTTAAAACTTTAACTTCTGACGGTCTTGCTTTCTTACAGAACTCTGTGACAGTTTCAGACAGCGCGATTCCTTCCTATTGGTCTAGTACCTATAAGTTTGGAGCGTAGATATGAAACTTGAACAAATTAAAGGTCCGTTCTCAATAAAATCCAGTCATACATTTAAAGCTGGTGCTGGCAATTCTTATGTACATATTGGTATTCAGATTCCAAAGCGTCAACCGATTGCTTATTCTGAATACCGCGCTTTGAACGAAGGGAAAGAGGATATTATCCTTTTTCCGCAAATTCCTGATTATGATGTTACAATCACTACAAGTGAGAGTGAATTTTCATATAAGGTAAATGAAACAGGTATACTTGAGCTTGACGGTAATTTTGGCTCAAAGCTAAAATTCACTTTTGAAAAGAGTATGCCGCCAGAGACAATTGTAGACGTTATCTGTAAAAACGAGGAAGAATAAGGAGGTAGTAAATGGCTAAAGATAATCCAAATGATTCTACGATGAAAAATAATTTTGTTGCTAAGGTATATGACCCTACGCTTAAAACATATAGGCCGATTTACGTTGCGCCAGATGCTACCGACAATAAGCGTGGTGAAGTCTGGCTTTCAGACGCGACAAATGCGACCAATAGTGCGGCCACAGGTGTTGTTGCCGCTACGCCAAAAGCAGTTAAGGCCGTTAATGACAATGCGAACAATAAGCTAGACAAGACAACTGCTAACGCGCAATCAGTTAAGTCTCCTACTACATTCGCTGGCAAGGTTACTGGTAATGACGGATTCACTGGAAACCTAACTGGTAATGTCACTGGTAATGCCGATACAGCTACGAAGCTAAAGACCGCACGCTCAATAAGTGTTAAGGGTGGTAATAATGGTGGTACAGGCAGCGCTAATTTTGATGGTTCTGGAAATATTTCAATTACAATTCCATCAATTGATGCGGCAAGTGTCACTGGGGTGTTACCTTTAAATACAATTCCGCAAGGTGCGCTAGAACGATTAGTTCATGTTGCGAATAAGACTGCACGCTTTCAATTAACTAATACGCAAGTACAGACTGGTGACAGTGTTATCCAAGATGATACTGGCATTATGTATATTGTTGTTGATGATAGTAAACTAAACTCTGATGCAGGATACCAAGAGTACAAAACTGGTACGGCACTTAATGCAAGTCATGCGACAAATGCTGATAATGCTACCAACGCGACTACTGCTGGCAAAGTCGGTCATAGTTTAAGTGTTGGAGTGATATATGGGACTGCATCAGATTCGCGTAGACAGACATTTAGCTTCAATGGTTCTGCTAATGTTTCGTTTGATATAGATACAACTAAACCAGAAGTCATGCAAGCTGCCACTGCCAATGCAGCTGGTCACTCTGGTCTTGTTCCTGCTCCTGCGGCTGGAAGTCAGAATAAATTCCTTCGCGGAGACGGTACGTGGCAAGTTGCTGGCGAGGTCACTGGCGTTAAAGGTAATGCGGAAAGCAATTACCGCACAGGCAATGTCAATCTTACTTGCGCTAATATCGGCGCTGCAACTGCTAACCACAATCACGATACGAGTTATTTAAAGCTATCTGGCGGCACGCTGACAGGTTCGCTAACTGGTCAGAATATCGTTCCTAGCGCTACAAATTCTTATTCTCTTGGTTCCTCTAGTGCAAAGTGGAATTATGTTTATGCTAATAAGATTGTTGGTACTCTTACTGGCAATGTAGAAGGTAACGCTACTAGCGCTACAAATGCTCAATCTGCGAACAAGTTTAATAATACTGTTGCATTGAGCGGAGATATTACAACATCTGCTACAAGTTTTAATACGGCAAGTCCTATTACAATGGCTACGACTATTGGTGATGGCAAAGTAACTTCGGCTAAGATTGCCGATGGAGCTGTTTCATCAGGCAAAATTGCAAACAAAGCTGTGACCAATGGTAAACTTGCAGATGATGTTGGTACTGTTTATGTTGGCATGAGTAAGCCAACAGAAGAACATGTTAAACTGTGGGTACAAATTTAAGGATGTAGATATGAATAACACGTTTCTAGGGGTGGGGCTACTGCGGTAGCTTAAAATTTATAAATCAATTTGATATTATGATTTTAGATGACCTCCCAAATAAGGAGGTTGAATAATGAGCAATTTTGTAAATCTTTTAGATATTATTTATCCTATAAATAGTATGTATATTACTACTAGCACTGTTTCACCTGCAACGTCTATCGGTGGCACTTGGACACAGATTAAAGATGGCGCTTGCTTGGCCGCATATACTAGTACTTCTGGTTATACGGGCAGCAAACATATTACAGTTGACCAAATGCCAGCACATAAACATTCTGCTACAAATAAACGTTTTGGCAGCACTTTTAACAATGATTGGCCCTATCAATGGGGCGGTGGTGGATTTGATGATACTGGTGATTTTAATACTAAATATACTAGTACCGAGGGAAAAGGACTTGATTATTATCCTTATTCATATGCTTGTAGAGTCTGGGTACGAACTGCTTAAAATCTAAAATCTAATATCCTAAATGAAAGGATATTATGAAAAACTTAATGACTAATCACGGTCATTGGGGTAGGGGAGGGCTACAATAATGTAGCTTCTTCTTCAATGGCTGTTCTAGGCATGGTGATTTATCATGTCTAATTTTGTAAATCTTCTTGATATTATTTATCCAGTAGGTAGTATATACTTTAGTACTTCTAGTATTTCTCCTGCGAGTAGTATTGGCGGAACTTGGACTAGAATAGAAAATTGTTTGCTCGCGGCAAGTGGTGATACCTATAACGTAGCTGGACGTTTTTCTGGTAGCAATATGATTTCTTCGCTAGCTATACCAGACCATCAGCACAATGTTGTGGGTTGGAATGGTAAACTGCAACAATATTCAGGTATTGGTTTTTGGAATACTAATGCTGCTGCTGGTGGTTTATGGCAATTATTGTCAGTCGGTACTAAAGATGGTGGCGATACTGGTTGGAATTTGTGGACTAAAGGTACTTGGAAACTTGATGATAACGGACAATTTGTTACCGAACAACGAGAGCATATTCCATATCATTATTCTTTAGCAGTATATAAAAGAACAGCCTAAGAAGATTTTATAATATTCTTTTTATGCAATTAGAAAGGATATAAATGAGTAATTTTGTAAACCTTATGGATATTATATATCCAGTAGGTTCAATCTATCAGAGCATGAATGCAATATCTCCTGCTAGCTCTATTGGTGGCATTTGGACACGATTGGACACTTTTCTTTATGGGTCTACAACCGCCAAGAATACGGGCGGCGAAGCAACGCACACGCTTAGCCTTAATGAAATGCCCGCTCACAACCACAATGGTTCTACAAGAGAAGCCGGCAAACACCATCACAGTGTTGATGAACGAATTATCGCATGGTACGGTCCAGGTGGAGGTAACGTTCTTCAAGGTTCTGGTAATTATTTTGGTGCTGTTGGTTCCTTTGGTGGACAGAATACGTATGAGGCTGGTAACCATACCCACGCTATTGCTTCTAATGGTGGGGGGCAAGCACACAACAACTTGCCACCTTACACAACTTGCTTTATTTGGTATCGCACAGCGTAGCAAGCAATCTAAATCTAAGCGAGGTTGCGTATGTCTAATTACGTTAACCTCATGGATATTGTCTACCCTGTTGGTTCTGTATATATTTCTTTTCATAGCACTTCACCGGCATCCAGTATTGGCGGTACTTGGACACAAATAACTGATAAAGTGCTACGAGCTTCAACAAATACCAATACCGGCGGGAAAGACACACATACGCTTAGTATTAATGAAATGCCAGCTCATAGGCATGGAGATGCAACATGGGTATATTATGCTCACCTTGTAAATGGTGGTGTTCAAAAGGGCCACAGATTGACTTGGGTTACTGATAACTCTTGTAGTAAAAATGAGACTTTTAATAAATCAACTGGTGGTGGCAAAGCTCACAATAATTTACCAGCTTATCAAAATTGCTATGTGTGGCATAGAACCGCTTAATTTATTTCATTCGAGGGAAACTTTATGTTTCCCTCATTTTTTTATGGGCAAATTCCTAAAATCAAATATAAATTATTTTCATATTATATTAGATTATGTAGAGAAGAAGGGATATTGCCGAGAATGGATGCTTTGTCGCAACTAGTGTCGCAATACTCTTTCGGAGCTATCGTTATGCTAGTTGTGACTTTAGCTGTTGCTTTTAAATTTTTAAGTGAACTATTGGAATATTTTTATAATAAATTAAAAAAATTCTTCAATTATCAGACACTTAAAGATACACAGCACTCTGAGATTATAAAAAGTATTGCTTCGTTGCAAGCAGACATTAAAAGGCTTAGCCAAGAAATTAGCAACCAATCGAATGATATTAAAGCACTCCAAGAGCATGAAAAACTTACTCTTGAAAGATTGCAGGAGAACTCCCGCAGTTATATCATTGACAAGCATCACTATTTTTGCTATGAAATCAAGGCTATTGATGACCTTAATTTAGAATCTTTAGAGCGCAGATATTTATATTATAAAGCGGCAGGCGGCAACTCATTCATTGATGGCTTAATGGAAGAGATACGCGAACTACCGAGAATCAATCTTTCCAATCCACAATTTATTGTAAGCCAAAAGAACAATGAAAGGGGTGAATAAATGAGTCAGGAATTAAAAGCAGTTACAGTCAATCTAAAGTCTCTTGACCAAGATATTCAAGACCCTATTGTGGCTGGCGGCGCAGATGCAAATGGTCGTACTTTTAGAATTATTTTCGACCAAGAAGCTGCTGCGCAATGTGTCGCAGATACAAAAGTTTATTTGAGTTGGCGGCATGTTCAACTAGATATAAAGGGATATAATGTTTTTACAAAAACACATGAAGACCCTATCGTATGGGAAATTAAATGGCCGCAAGCCATGTTACACGAAGGAGACGTGCTTTGTTGTGTCGAATTAGTTGATTCGGTATCAATTGCTTCTAGCACGAATTTTCTTGTACATGTATTGTCCGACCCAAATGACGGCTCTGCGTTTGTCGTTTCTGATGATTTTAGCGCTTTTCAAAATGCTGTAATCCATCTTGCTACTCTTGGGGACAAGATGGAAAAACAAATGGAGGAACAGCGTAAAGAGTTTAAAGAATGGACAAAGGAAACAAAAGAAATCAAACAAATTGCGACAAGTGCATATGATAAAGCCGTTTCAGTAGAAAATAAACTAGACCAGATAGCTATCAGCGCAGAAGTTAAGATTCGAGAATTTTAGCTATATGGTTTATTTTTATATATATAAAAATTTTTATACTCAATAGAGAGGGGTTACAAACATATGGCTGATGCAGAAAATGCAAAAAGCATTAGTTTTTTTCATGGTTCTGAAACAAAACTAAATGACAGTATTACCGCTGGGACTATTGGTACAAATAGTGTCGTTATTTCTACAGAAGATAATATGATTTATGTAGATGATTCTAAAGTGCCGCATACTCTTGGCAATGCTAAGTCTAAAGAAGCTCACACTGTTCAACTAGGCGTTGGTGGAAGTGTTGGCGGTATCAAGACTGGCGATGTTATTGAAGCTGGTACTGATTTAGATGCATTAATTAAAAAGATTATTATGAAACGTGTACCTGCTACATATATTGCACCTAAAATTTCTCTTGCGGTTTCAAAAGGCGCTCAACCAGGCAATTATGAAGTCGGCACCACACTTACAGCAACCATGACAGCAAACTTTACGGAGCAAGATGCTGGCGCTCTTACCGCAATTAAAATTTCTGATGGTACTGTAGACGTACTTGAGGGTACTACTAGCCCACTAGTTCTATCTGACCATTCAATTACTATTGGAGAAGGTACCACTTCTTTTAAAGCTATTGCTTCTTATGCCGAGGGTGCAATCAAGCAAGATAATCTTGGAGATGATTCCCCAGCTGGTCATATTACTGCTGGTTCTATTACATCAAATGCACTTTCTTATGTTGGAAAGCGAAATGCCTTTTATGGCACTGGTGTAGGCTCTGTACCTGAGCTAAATTCTGCAATTGTACGTGGTCTTACTGGTAAGTCTCTTAATCCTACTGCTGGTACCAAACTTACCATTAAAGTCGCTCAAGGACAACAGTATATTGTTTTCGCCTATCCTGCGGCTCTTCGTGATGTAAGCCAAGTTAAATATGAAGAAACAAATGATATTGGTATGGCTTCTAGCTTTACCAAGCAAACCGTGTCTGTCGAAGGTGCCAACGGAGCAACAGCTGCAAACTATAAAGTTTATAGTTACGCTATGGCTGCTCCTGCCGCAGCTCCAATGACATTTACAGTAACCATTTAGAAAGGAGTTATAAATTATGGCTATTGATAGCACAAAACTATTGGTTGCTGTAAAAGCCTATTCTCGTGGTAATGCTCTTCCACTTGATGCTTCGAGTGTCCATGAGACATTAGCAGCCGCACAGACCTATGCAGATTCAGCTATTGCTTATGGCGGTCAAGTCATTACCGCATTGGTTGATGGTAAGTATAAAGCATATATGCTTCAACCAAAAGCTGAGGGTACAGGTTTTAATCTTTCTCCTATTGGAATTGATGGTGAAATTGACCCAACCAAGGTAAAAGAGTATGTTAAGGTAGTAGAAGCTCTTCCAGAAACCGACCAAGAACAAGGTGTTATCTATATTAATACTACAGATAACAAAGGATATATCTATACTGGTTCTGGCTTCAAGGTAATTTTTGAACAAGTTGAGAATCTTAAAGCAACCATTGAAGCTATTCAAGCTAAATTAGATAGCTTGACTGGTGAAGGTGAAGGTTCTGTAAAGAAAGCTCTTGTAGATGCAAAGGCATATACAGATACTACTGTCGCTGGCAAGGCTGATAAAGCAACTACTTTGGCTGGATACGGCATTGCTGATGCTTATACAAAAGAAGCAGCTGATACTGCAATCGCTTCTGCTATTGCGAAAGCAGACCATTTAAAGCGTGCTATTGTCGATGCTCTCCCTGCTGTCGATGAAGCTGATGCTAATACTATCTATATGGTTCCAGTTGATGACCATTATGATGAATACATTCTCGTTGTAGCTAGTGAAGTCAAGAAATTTGAAAAAATCGGTGACAGTAAGGTAGACCTTTCTGATTACGCGACTAAAGATGAAGTTGCGACCGTCAAGCAAGCTGCAATTGATGCTGCCGCTATTGACGCTCAGGCCAAGGCAGATACCGCACAAACTGCTGCAATTGCAGAAGCGCAGAAAAAAGCCGATGCGGCTCAAGCTGCTGCCATTGCCGCTGCTGTTGAAAAAGATACTGCCACTCTGACAAGCGCAAAAGAATATGCTGACAGTCTTGCTGTTAATTACGAAAAAGCGGGTGCCGCTGCCAAAGCTCTTGAAGATGCAAAAGCATATACTGACACGCAAGGTGCTACGACACTTGAACAAGCTAAAGCATATACCGATGGTCAAATTTCTCCCATCCAAGAGAATTTAAATACTAAAGTCGATGCTGCTCAAGTAAAGACTATTCTTTCTGAAAAAGTTGGTGACATTGCCGAAGGTACTACTATTAAGCAGTATATTGATACAAGCGTAGGTTCCGGTGGAACTGCTAGTGCAGAAGCAATTGCAGCAGCAAAGAAAGAAGCCATTGAAACTTCTAAAACTTACACGGATAACGCTTTAACAGTTGTAGAATTTTAGGAGTTAAAATGGCTGTAGTTCGTGTATATACAACTGTGGCCGCAAAATTAAATAAATTACCAGTTAGCGATGGAAATCTAATTTTTGTTTCCGATACCCGTCACATCTATTTAGATTATAACGGTCTACGAATTAAATATAATTGTATCCAAGAATTTCCTACAGACAAAGATAGAATTGATAAATTAGCACCAGTTGAAGGCTATTATTATGTAGAAGAAACTGGCGTGATGTGGCGCTATAAAGACGGGTGGAAACAGCTTACTCCTTCTAATTTACAAACCATAACTTTTGGTACTTCTGTTGAAGATTTTCCAAAAGAAGGAAAAGAAACTATGATATATATTGCCGATAAAGCAATTTATAAATGGAATGCGGCCCTTCATACATATATGTGTGTTGCTAATAATACAGAATGGACAACTATTTAAAGGAGACATGAATGAGTCAAGTTAAATTTATAGCTGCTACTCTTGCCGGATATCAAGGTCTTACAAATAAAGATCCTAATGCCCTTTATTTTGTAGAAGAAGAACAGCGTATTTACAAAGGTGATACCCCATACTCTGGTGGCATTTACGAGAAAGTAAATGCACTTCCAAAACAAGGTAAAATTAATACTCTATATATTGTAGGTGACAAAGGAGATAATGTTGCCTATTGGGATGGTACTAAGTACATCGCAGTTGTTAAGCCAACAGCTGTTGCCGAAGACCTTTCTGCCCTTACCAAGCGCGTTACTACAGCAGAAGGTAATATTTCTGCCGCAGATAAAAAATTAACAGTTATTCAAGGTGAAGGCGAAGGCTCTATCAAGAAAGCTGCTGCTGATGCTAAGCAGGCTGCTATTGACGCCGCTGCCACAGACGCTACTTCTAAAGCCGACAAAGCTCTAAAAGATGCCAAAGCTGATTCTGCCACTAAGAAGACAGAAGCTATTAAAGCAGCTGCTGATGAAACCACCAAACAGGTTACCGCTGCTAAAACCGAGCTACAGGCCAACATCGACAAGAAAGCTGACAAAGCTACTACCCTTGCTGGTTACGGTATCGCCGATGCCTATACAAAGGATGAAGCCAATACCGCTATTGCTGCTGCCGTAGCTAATGCGCACCACCTCAAGCGTGAAATCGTTAGCGGTCTTCCCAATGTTTCCGAAGCCAACGAAGATACTATCTATATGGTTCCCGATGCTGGTAGTACAGATGCCGCAGGTTCTAACAAGTCTGTCTACACCGAGTATATGCTTGTCAACGGTGCCTTTGAGCGCATTGGTACTTCTGAGGTAGACCTTAGCAACTACTTCACCAAAGACCAAGTAACTGATGCTATTGCTACTGCTGAGGGTAAAGCTGCTACTGATGCTCAGACTAAGGCAGATGCCGCTAAGAATGCTGCCATTGCTGCTGCCGATAAGGATGCTACTACCAAAGCTAATAATGCTCTGACTGCTGCTAAAAAATATGCTGATGGTTTAATTGAGTGGGGTACGCTCTAATTTAAATTAGATTAAGGAGAATGTATGTCTGCTGATATTAGATTTTACATAGGCGTGCAATCAGAGTATGATGCGTTGGGGTCTACCAAAATAGACCCCAACGGCATCTATTTTCTTTCAGATACCACGAGTATCATGAAAAATAATATCAAATACAGCTGTGGCGATATTAAAATTGCCACCGGCTCTGCCGCAGGTATTATCAAGCCAAGCGGAGATTTTGATATTACCTCTGATGGCACACTTTCAATTTATAAAGCGATGTCCGTTAATAGTTTTTCTAACAATAGCGGCACACTTGAAATAGGTTCTCGTCTTCCATCTTCCAACTTCTCTTGGAATTTGAACAAACAACCTTCTAAACTGACAATTACAGCAGGTAGCCAATCATTTGAAATCAACAAGACGCAATCTGGAACTGCGGCAATTACATTTGCGGCACCTCTTACCGCAACGACCGCATTTACTTTGACTGCTACTGACGCTCGCAAAGCCACATCTACTAAGCAGACTACGATTTACTTTTTAAATGGTAAATATTATGGCGTGAGCAATATAACAGATACTTCTAGGATGGATGCGGCATTTGTCAAAGGGCTTACTAGAAATCTAGTGTCTAGCCGCACAGGTTCATGGAATGTTACTGCCAATGCCGGGCAGTATATTTACTTTGCTATTCCTGCTTCTTTTGGAACTCCCGCATTTTATGTCGGAGGTTTCGAGGGTGGTTTTAACAAAGTAAAGACTTTTGATTTCACAAATGCAAGTGGCTATACCGCTTCTTATAATATCTATAGGTCAACTAATGCAGGATTAGGTGCAACTACGGTGGAGGTGAAATAATGCCTGTTCAACTTATTGATAAAATCAAACAAAAGAATAACGGCACTTTCAAACTCGTAGATGCTTCTGATATTAACTGGGATGTTAACATTCCGAGTGATAAAGTTCCAGCAGAATATGTTAAAAAAGATGCCATGAACACGGCTATCGCAAATGCAGTAGCAGGCGCGCCGCATCTTAAACGTGTTGTACTGGCACAAGGGTCAACTCTTCCTTCTGCTGGTGAAGAAAATACAATTTATATGCTACCAGATTCGACTGAATCAAATAATGAATATACTGAATACTTTTGGGTTAATGGCAAATTTGAAAAGCTAGGTGGCTCTAAGACCGACTTATCGAACTATCCAACCAAGAGTGAGATGAATTCAGCAATTAAGACTGCATCTGGTACGTCTTCAACAGATGCACAAGCAAAGGCAGATAAAGCCCTTAAAGATGCAAAGGCATATACCGACCAAGAGAAAGCGAAATATCTTCCTCTTACTGGTGGTACTTTATCTGGTAAAATTAAATATGCGGCTGGTCAAGCCATCAATGACGATAATGATATTGCCACTAAAGCATATGTCGATACCGTTGCAAGCGGCATTTTGCCATCTGATGTTTTAACAGTTCCTTCTATTACTACTGGCACTACAAATGGTACAATCAAAGTTAAAGATAAATCTGTGGCAGTATATGGTTTAAAATCTGCCGCATATCATGATGCTTCTGATTTTGCTACGTCAGATGATTTAACTTGGTTTCTTATTAAATAATATATCAGAAAGGATGTGAGCAAGATAGCAAGAGTAAAATTTATCAGAGATAAAGAGCCTAATATCAAAGCACTCACTGCCAAAAACGAAGTATTGGATGGTGCGTTATATGTTGCCACCGATACCGGCACTTTGTGGATGGGTATTTCTTCATCCTCTCTGATTCAGATTAAAGACAATATCAATACAAATACAACTTATAATTTAACTAAGAGTGGTAATACAATCACTCTCAGTGGTAGCGATGGTAGTACATTTAATGTTACAGATTCAAATACTGTATATGGCAATGCTACTGCCAGTGCCGCAGGTCTTATGTCTGCCGCAGACAAGGCTAAACTTGACGGTGTTTCCGCAGGTTCAAATTATGTTGCCGTTGATGCAGAACTTTCTACTACTTCAACGAATCCTGTACAGAATAAGGTCATTAAATCTGCACTTGACGGCAAGTCTAATACAGGCCATACTCATGATGATAGGTATTATACTGAGAGCGAAATCAATACAAAGCTGAATGCAAAAGCTAATTCAAGCCACACACATACAAAGGCTCAGATTACAGACTTTCCCACTAGCATGCCAGCAAGTGATGTGTATGCTTGGGCAAAAGCTGCTTCTAAACCAAGCTATACTATCAGTGAAGTTAGTGGTAATCTTCCTGCTTCGCGCATTAGCGGTGTAATTGATGCAGCGCAGCTTCCAAGCTATGTCGATGATGTTATCGAAGGTTATTTAAATGGTGGCCAATTCTATACCACAAAAAGCTCTAGTGGCGCATATTCTGGTGAAATCAAAGCCGAAGCTGGTAAGATTTATGTTGACCTTAGCAACAACAAAACCTATCGTTGGAGCGGTAGCACATATGTCGTAATTTCTGAAACTATTGCCCTCGGTACAACTCATTCCACTGCTGGTTATGGTGATGAATCTCGTGCTGCATATAACCACTCCACATCTACTGGCAATCCGCACAAGACTACAAAAGCCGATTTGGGTCTTGATAGTGTAGAGAATAAGTCTTCTGCGACAATTCGTGGCGAACTTACAAGCGCTAATGTTACTACTGCTCTTGGCTACACCCCGCCAAAGACAGATACAAATACTCATTATACTACCCATATCGTAGCTGGCGCAAAAAGTGGCACTGCAAATGCTGCTACTACAAACGGTAACACTCATATCAATGTTACAGATGATAATACTTTCCGTAGTGGTGTGGTTATTAAAGGTACTGGCGCTACTTCTGTAACATCTGACGCAAGTGGTAATATTACAGTATATTCTACAGATACAGATACTTGGCGTCCTGTTCAGAATAATCTTACTTCTACTGCTACCGACCAATCACTGTCTGCGGCACAGGGTAAAGCCTTGAACGATAAGTTTAGTTCATATGTTCCAGCTAGCCGCACAGTCAATGGTAAGGCTTTAAGTGCTAATATCACACTTTCTGCTGGTGATGTAGGTGCTGCTCCTGCAAGCCACTCTCACCCTTATCTACCTCTTGCTGGTGGTACAATGGATGGCAGCATCATTCGTCGTACTAGTAGCAGTTGGATTGACGATCGTAATAATACTATCGTTTTTGGTACTGGTACCATTCACGGGTCATACAATCCAGTTGTAGGTCAAAAGACAACTGAGGGTGCTTGGACTATCGGCAACTTAGGAGGCGATGAACGCCTAATATTCAATTACGGTACAGATACTAATTTTAATGATCACAATAATTCTACCAGTCAGACTTATCTACCTACTGGTGACGGCTCGCAGGAAATTATCACTTCTGCTACTATCGGTTTGCAATCTGTAAATCATGCTAAAACAGCTGGTTCTGTCGCATGGAGCGACATTAGTAATAAGCCTTCGACATATGTTCCATCATCTCACACACACGATGACCGCTATTACACCGCGAGCGAAATCAATACAAAGCTGAATGCAAAAGCTAATTCAAGCCACACACATACAAAGGCTCAGATTACAGACTTTCCCACTAGCATGCCAGCAAGTGATGTGTATGCTTGGGCAAAAGCTGCTTCTAAACCAAGCTATACTATCAGTGAAGTTAGTGGTAATCTTCCTGCTTCGCGCATTAGCGGTGTAATTGATGCAGCGCAGCTTCCAAGCTATGTCGATGATGTTATCGAAGGTTATTTAAATGGTGGCCAATTCTATACCACAAAAAGCTCTAGTGGCGCATATTCTGGTGAAATCAAAGCCGAAGCTGGTAAGATTTATGTTGACCTTAGCAACAACAAAACCTATCGTTGGAGCGGTAGCACATATGTCGTAATTTCTGAAACTATTGCCCTCGGTACAACTCATTCCACTGCTGGTTATGGTGATGAATCTCGTGCTGCATATAACCACTCCACATCTACTGGCAATCCGCACAAGACTACAAAAGCCGATTTGGGTCTTGATAGTGTAGAGAATAAGTCTTCTGCGACAATTCGTGGCGAACTTACAAGCGCTAATGTTACTACTGCTCTTGGCTACACCCCGCCAAAGACAGATACAAATACTCATTATACTACCCATATCGTAGCTGGCGCAAAAAGTGGCACTGCAAATGCTGCTACTACAAACGGTAACACTCATATCAATGTTACAGATGATAATACTTTCCGTAGTGGTGTGGTTATTAAAGGTACTGGCGCTACTTCTGTAACATCTGACGCAAGTGGTAATATTACAGTATATTCTACAGATACAGATACTTGGCGTCCTGTTCAGAATAATCTTACTTCTACTGCTACCGACCAATCACTGTCTGCGGCACAGGGTAAAGCCTTGAACGATAAGTTTAGTTCATATGTTCCAGCTAGCCGCACAGTCAATGGTAAGGCTTTAAGTGCTAATATCACACTTTCTGCTGGTGATGTAGGTGCTGCTCCTGCAAGCCACTCTCACCCTTATCTACCTCTTGCTGGTGGTACAATGGATGGCAGCATCATTCGTCGTACTAGTAGCAGTTGGATTGACGATCGTAATAATACTATCGTTTTTGGTACTGGTACCATTCACGGGTCATACAATCCAGTTGTAGGTCAAAAGACAACTGAGGGTGCTTGGACTATCGGCAACTTAGGAGGCGATGAACGCCTAATATTCAATTACGGTACAGATACTAATTTTAATGATCACAATAATTCTACCAGTCAGACTTATCTACCTACTGGTGACGGCTCGCAGGAAATTATCACTTCTGCTACTATCGGTTTGCAATCTGTAAATCATGCTAAAACAGCTGGTTCTGTCGCATGGAGCGACATTAGTAATAAGCCTTCGACATATGTTCCATCATCTCACACACACGATGACCGCTATTACACCGCAAGCGAAATGAACACGAGGCTCGATGCCAAGGCAGCGAGCGATATTATAACCATATCTGGTACAAAACCTACTAGTGATACATGCAAGTTATGGATTCAAATTTAAGATTGAAAGGAATTTTTATGCAAACTTACACTTCTTGGGGGGGGGCTTTCAGCCCACGTCAACTAGTTTGATTGATTTAAATGGCTGAACTTTATCTTTCTGATGGTAGTAAATTTTCTAAAATACCGCTGTTGACAGAAACAGTAACAACTGATACGAATCTAGATAATCATACCAAAACTGGTTATTATGTTGTTAGGGGAGTGCCGTCAACTGGTGGCAATGCGTCTTCTCCCGTTAATCAATGGGCAAGTGTGTTCACCGATGCAGATATTGGCACTCCATTTCAATATAGTGCAGAATCTATTTGATTGGCAAAACAAAAACCTAATTGACGGTGCGGCACATGTCAAGACATTAATTGATATGTACAAGTAGTTTAAATTTTTGGGCAGAATTATGTAAATAGTTCTGCTCATTTTTTATGTATAATTAGTAAAATACGATTTAAAAGGAAAGGAGGAATTGAATGGGCTATTCTTATTATAGTGCTTCTGCTAGCGCTAATCAAAATACCGTAACGGTAGTAGTAACTATGAATAACAATGGCATGACTTGGGACGCTGGCGGCGTCACTTTTTGGGCAGAAGTACAAGGATGTTCTAGACAGTCTATTTCAAGAGTTGCCATTCCATATGGTCAAAGTATATCAAGAACTTTTAGTTTTTCTGTTGGCAATAGTACGTCTGCAAGGACACTTTGGTTTAAGGGCGGCGGTGGCGCTATTGGTTCTTTTGGAGCTACAGAAGGTTCTGGAAATGTATATGTTCCTGCAACACCTCCATCTGTCACAACCCCTCCTATAGTAACTAATCAAAAAGCTGTATTATCTGGTTCAACAGTTACTATCTCTTGGACAAATAATGGTTCTGGTACAAGCAATCCAACAGGTAATTACGTAGACGTGAAAATTGATAATGATGACTGGAAAAATATTTTAAATACAAAAGCTACCAGCACGACATATACTGTCTCTGCTAATCATAGGTACCAATTTAGAATTAATTCATATAACTCTGCTGGGCAGTCAGCGTATCAAACTACAAACACTATTTATACTGAGCCACCTGCACCCTCTATCGTTAATGCAAACGCTACAATTCTGCCAACAGCCGGTAATATTTGTTTTACAATTGATAACAGTAATACAAATTATCCTTCAAAAAAGAACGAATGGCAATATTCTACAGATAAAGGTTCATCTTGGTCTACTGTACAGGCAAATGAAGGAATCGTTGTTAATCATAGCTCTTCTAATTCATCTCTTAATTCTTTTATTATGGGATTAAAACATAATAGTAATGCTCGTGTAAGGGTAAGGACTTATAATGCAGATAATTCAAGAGCTTCTACTTGGTCATCAGCTGCTGCAATTTCTACGTATGCGCAACCAATAGCCTATGTAAACATTCCTGCCGGGGCTAAAATTAAAGCCATTTATATCAATAAAGGTTAATTTTTTAAGAAATAAAAGGAGTATAAATGAAGATTTTAAACGAAGAAGACGTTGAGATTAAAGAATCTGACGTTGATACAACGAAAGGCTATTTAAAGCCTGATAAGAAATTTGTCATGCATCACGATGAGCAACTTGAAATTCCAGAGAAAAAACATTATGAAGTTGAACGTTTTGTCTTTGAAGATGGTTCGCAAATGCTTATCGAAACCAACGAAGACCCGCACGTAAAGGTTATTGATGACCAAGCTGGCGTCTTTGAATACATAGACAAAGGTGAAGGGAATGTTTATCACGGTGCAGAAATTAAATCTGTAATCGACCACGAGCATGTAGAGCACAAAGATGCATATGATGAATATGAAGATATTCAACGTTACGTTCTATATACCGAAGCCGAGCTTAAAGAACGTAAGGAAATGGAAGAGAAGCAGGCAAAGCAGGCTGCATTTATGGAAAATGGCCCTGACCAGCTTGAATCTAATACTACATCTATCGGTGATTTAACTATTATGTTGGCTGAAATCGTTGCAGGAAGTGATGAATAATGGCAGTATCTAAAATGGCCTTTAAAATCGTTAAAAGTGCAGTACAAATCCGTCTTGAGCGTGGTGAAGAACTGGAAGATATTCTCGCCAGCTATCCTAAACTGTCTGCGGAACAGACTGTCGAACTTCGTGAATTCTATACTCAAAAAGAAAGTGAGTAATTATGGGCTTTATTCTAGGTGTAATTGCTTGTGCATTGCTAATTACCATTATCGGCACTGTTAAGAAATTTGTCGTTAATCGTTTTATTCAGATGGAATCTGATATTGATGACCTTAATGAACTTGTTTCTGAGATTGTATCAGGAAGTGATGAATAATGGCACGTCCAACTAAAGGTGTTTCCGCACTCGCTTTTAAAATCGTTAAGAAAGCCGTTAAGATTCGTCTAGACCGTGGCGAAACTCTTGATGATATTCTAAACAGTTATCCTAAGCTATCTCAGGCTCAAGCTGATGAAATTCTTGAGGAATTCAAGAATTATAAATCTGAATAGGAGATTTAACAATGTTTGATTTATCAACTATCTCTACCTATCTCGTTCCTAGTGTAGTTATTCTATGTCTTTTGGTCGGCTACATTATTAAGAACTTGATTCCAAATGATTCTATTAACCGTTTTATTCCTCTTATCGTAGGTGTGCTTGGCGTTGCCGCCACAATCTTTACTGCCGTCACAACAGGTGTTCCAATTACTGTTGATGTTGTAGTTACAGGATTAAGTAGTGGTTTGGCAAGTACAGGTCTTTTTGAAGCCTATAAAAATCTTCTCAACGGTTCCGATAAAGAATCTAAATAATGTTACACAAGGGAGCCTAACGGCTCCCTTTTTTATTTCCAACAGAAAGGAAAATTATGGATTGGAAAAACATTCAAGCTGATGTAACCAAGATTCTGCCTTGCGACTATACCGCAGGTCGTGAAGGTGCTAATATTACTGGTATTACCATTCACCATATGGCTGGTAATCTTTCTATCGATCAATGCTATAATCTGTGGAGCCGTTCACAGACTTCTGCTCACTATGCGGTTCAGTCTGATGGCAAAATCGGCCAGATGGTCAATGATTGGGATACTGCTTGGGCTTGCGGCAATTGGTATGCTAATACGCATACTATCTCTATTGAACACGCTAACAACAACAGCAATCCTTGGACCGTTTTCCCTGCTGCTCTAGAGTCTGGTGCACATCTTGTTGCCGCTCTTTGTCTCTATTATAATCTTGGCCGTCCTCAGTGGCTAGTTAATGTCTTCCCGCATCGCTATTGGTCTGCTACAGCGTGCCCTGGTGAACTATATGGTTCTCAGAAAGACGAGTATATTAACCGTGCGCAGCAATGGTATGATGCAATGAAGAATGGTTCACAAGCTGCTCCTGCTCCTTCTACAAACAAGCCTACTCCTGCGCCTGCTCCTACTAATAAGCCAGCCCCCGGCAAGGCTATCGTTAATGTTCATTATGCTTTGCGCAATCTTAATGGTGGTTGGAATGGTACAATTACTAACTTCAATAATTCTGATTCCAACGGTTTTGCTGGCGTTCCTTGCGGCAAGCATGATTATCTATGTGCTTGGGTTGACCACGGTACTCTTAAGTATCAGGTTCACACTCAGCAGGACGGCTGGCTAGGCTACGTATCACAAGGTAATCAGAATGACCTTGTTAATGGCTGTGCTGGTATCGGTGGTCATGCGATTGACGGTGTTCGTATGTTCTATATTACTCCAAAGGGTGAAAGCTACAAGCAAGTATACTATCGTTCTCAGACTGTTGACCGTGAAGGTTGGCTAAACTCTGTATGCGATGACGGTTCTACATATGGTGGCGATGATTTCGCTGGTATGTATGGTGAAGCTCTTGACCGTCTACAAGTCTGCATTTCTGATGCTAATCCATTTTAATTAAATAAAATAAGGGGTATTCTCTTAATTGAGAATACCCCTCTTTTTTTATGGCTTTAGAAAGCCGATTCAGTTTTATTAATTTCAATATTGGCTGCACACCCGATACAAATAGCATCTGCGGTATCGCTATCTACTTCTTTTTTATAGTGCTCTTGGATAAAGTCAATGGCGGTTTGTTTTTGCTCCGCTCTCTTTCTACCCCATGACATACCATATTTATCTTTCAAAATCTTACGCCAGTGCGATGGAGAAAGACAATATAGATTCTTTTCATGCTTCTCACACCAGAATAAAATCATTGCCTGCACATATGCTAATTTCTTGTATGTCTCGACATTACCCATTTGCAATTGAATATCTTCATATACGATAGCATCAAAATGATAAGTCTCGTATAAATCATCTAATTCATAAAGAAATTCAGTCAGACGCTTTCCTAGCTCTTGGTTAGAATGAATGGTGAAAGCTCCACAATTTAAGATTTTATCATTATCAAAAACCGCAACGCCTGTTGTATTCAAACTTTGGTCTAATGCTAAGAGACGCATTAAACATCAATCCCAGCAAAATCAAGTTTATTTGCATATAGCTTAGCAAACAGCACAGTATTCGTAACAGCGCCTACGCCATTGGGGACTGGTGTGATATAATCAGCCAAATCTTTAACACTATCATAATCTACATCGCCGCAAATATGTCCTTGTTCATCATAGTTAATGCCAACATCAATGATGTTTAAACGAAATGCATCAAGATTAGAAGTATTAAAATACTTTGGTTGTCCAATAGCAGAAACAAATACATCTTTATCGCTAAAATTATTCATTCCTTTTGTTGAAATAAATTTGCTTTTACTGTGATAAAGTGTTACAGTGCAATCTTGTTGCAATAATAGCTCTGCGAGAGGTCGCCCGACTCGCATAGACCTGCCAACAACGGCGACATTAAGACCTGCAAGATTATTATTATAGAGTGTTTGAATAATCTTTAGACATGCCGCAGCAGTACAGGGAGCCTTGCGATATGCAATAGGGTCTGTACTGCCATATAGGTGCGCCGCGGATTTATTAGAAAGACCATCAATATCAAGCCGCGTTGGAATCAGATTGTATAATGATTGAGTCGCTTCACCATAATCTGAGATAAGAATGATTCCATTGATACTAGGGTCTTGTGTCCATCTGCGAATTTGTAGACTTGCATCTTGAATTGTATCGCATTGAGCTGAGATTGTAGTTGACTTATATTTGTCAGCATTGCGCGTAATGGAACGGAGATACGAATCAGCTGCCGCGTCATCCGCTCGATAGATAATACCAAGAGTAGGATTAAGTGTAGGATGCGAGTCAATAGCAACTGTCTCTAGCTCTTTAATAGTAGATTCAATTATCTTGTCCATATATGCTCTCCTTAAATTCCTGTGCTGCCAAAAGAACCTCTTTCAACCGCAGTGAGATTATCAACTGGATTAAACTTAATCTTAGGCTGTTTCTTTTGGATACGGAATTGACAAATACGAGTGCCTTTTGCAATAACTACTGGACGAGTAGCATAAGCAGGAAACATCCAAATATCTGAATTGGATGCAAATGAATTGTCAATTACCCCAATTGAATTAGTTTGTAGAAGACCATATCGTTTAAAAGTAGATGAACGAGGTGCTAGAATAGCTTCATATCCATCAGGTAACTGACAAGCAAAACCAAGAGAGATAAGTTTGAATTCACCGGGCTGCATTGAAACATCCTCCGCGATATACGTATCAATCCAATCTGACCCGTCTTTTTGCTCTAGCGCAGGGGAATCGACATATCGAATCTTAATAGTTTCTGAATTACTCAAAAATATCATCCTCGCTATCATCGTCATTAGTGGAACGCATAGACTCTGCCGCATAAGGTAGCTCTACATCAAAGATAGGAATGGTAGGCTTCTTCATATCGTTAACTGTAAAGCCTGCTTTCACTGCATAGAAATTATCTACAACTTCTCCGCGCTCTTTGACTAGCTTCTCGGAATAGCTAAAGGCAGATAGAGAATAACCGTCTTGTGCGGCTTGTTTCTGTAGCTCTTCACGAAAAGCTACCACATCTTCAATCGTCTCAACACGATACTCAGCGGTGTTCTTGATAACGTAATGGCGCATAATTAAATACCTTCCTCAATAACTGGTAGAGTCGTAAGACCCTTGATTTTACTTACTACTTCTGGAATATAACTTTTAGGTCCAAGAACATAGATTTCTTGAATACCATATTCTTTTTCTAGATACGGTGTAAGATTTTCTTCAAATTCAGGGAACCAACACATCTTTTGTGAATCGACCTGCTCTATATCACTTTGCACCATAAACTTAATAGCTGATGCGGGAAAAGCCGCCACGATTAGCTTATTCATTATTCTACCTCAATTACAAAATCTTCTGCTTCAAATAGCATAAACATATAAACATTATCGGTCTTATATTCTTTAATCCAAATCTGATAAGTATCTTCGGCGTGCTGATATTCAATATCGAGAATGCGGCCACGGAACGCAAGGCATTCTTTGAGTTCTTGAATCATCTTATCATAATTTGGATTTTTAAGATTAAAGGTAGTGTAATAATGAAGTTCATTATTAAGTAGCATATAGTAATGCTTTTTATGATGCGTTGAAAGCCATGCCCCTACATTGACGAACATTGCATTTACTTCATCCTGTGAAGGTGGCGTAATCTTGGCATACATTTTTTTGTTAATTTCGTAATTATTAATAGTAGTGTCCAAGCTATTTCCTTTCTTCTTTGTTTGTAATTATATTATATCATAATATTTTACAAAAGTCAATAAAAAAATGAGGGATAGAACAAAATCTATCCCTTATACTTAAATATCCAAAAGTACAATGTCATTTGCCGCATGTGTCTTTTGAAGGTCAATTACTCGTTGATTAGAGCTGCCTTTAAAAGCAAGCGTTAAATCTTTTTTCTTTTGGATAAATGGGCCATCTACTAGAACATCAGCGAGTCGCAAAATAGGTTCTAGATAATAGTCGTCTTTATTCTTTTTGATTCTCTCTTGGAGCTGTTCATAGGTGTATCCAGTATAAATCCAAATCTTAATATCAGGACGTAAGACCTTAATGTTTTCAATAAGAGCTAATAGCTCTTTTAAATTAATTGTCTCTAATGGTTCTCCACCTAGAATTGAAAATCTTTCTACCCATTTTGGCTGGATAGTCTTTAAAATTTTATTCTTCGCATCATTAGTATATTCATTACCACTATTGAAGTCCCATAGCTCTTGGTTATGACAATTTTTACAATGGAAATGACAGCCAGATAAAAAGACACTAGCGCCAATGCCTATGCCGTTGCTAATGTCCATTGACCTTATTTGAAAATATCTCATTCTTCACCAATCTCATGGTCATCAATATGCTTATAACGAGAAGCAATTTCTTGAGTCTTGCCATCGTTCCAGAAGTTGACTCCAACATATCCGCAAGTACGTGCAGCAACATCCATTTTATCTGTGTCTGTATTACCACAATTAGAGCATTCCCACCATGTATTTCCTTCTTCATCTTTGTGAACGTCAATAGTTTGTGATTCGCCGCATACATGGCAATAAGAAGTTTTTGTATTGATTTCACAATACATAATATTATTATAAATACACTCTAAAATTGGATACAGAACGGATATATTTTTAGATACGTCAGAACTCTCTACATAGCTTAGGCAACCACCAACTGAATACTTTTGAAATTCGCCTTCAAGTTCAATCTTAGAAAAGGGGTCAATTGGTTGAGAACTTGGGATATGATAAGAATTTTCAAAATACTTTTTGTTCCCAAACAGTTTCTTGAACTGGTTTGGATAACGTTCTTTAGTCTTAGTTGCAAACTTGTAACACAATGACTCTGCTGGAGACGCATAAAGTGAATACCCAACGTTCTCTGCTTGCTTCCATTCTTCACACTTATTGGTCAAGAACTTGAGAATTCGTAGCATCAGTTCTTGTCCATTCTTGGTGAAATTGTCTTCTCCAATAAGAATTTTAATGGCTTCGTTACCGCCATTATATCCAAGCGAGACTGTAGCATATCCATTATGAACTAACTTGTTTAGAGTATCTTCTGGGTCTAGTCTAGCTAAAGCACCATCTACCCATAGGATTGGAGCTACGCCAGCTTTTGTTTTTGAAAGTCTATCAACGCGGACTTTTAGTCCGGCATGACAGATTTCAGCTCGTTCATCCAATAATTTGAAAAAGATTTCAAAAAGATGCTCTTGTGATTTATCTGTATCATATTTAAGTTCTTCTTGTGCGGCAAAAGCTGTATCTGGAAGATTAAGGCTGGAAACGCCGCAATTGAATCGTCCATAATATTTGGGTTTACCATTTTCATCTATATATGGAGACAGGAAACTTCTACACATGTTGTCGGCAGTCACCTGCCGCACTGACTATATCATCTATCCTATTGGATAGTCTTCTTACTTCGAGATAATTATTATCTCTACTTCCTTTCGGAATAGTCGATACACATTATACATATTCAAAATCATAATCATAATTATTTGTTTTTTCATGCTTTAAAATAGCTGTAATAGTTTTTCTGTTTAATTTTAGTTCTTCTGCACATTTACGAATACTTGGAAATATATATTCCATTTTACTTTCTTTATTAGTAGCTTTAACTGGACATCTAACTGTTGATTTATATAAATTGTGATTATATCCATGCTGAGTATTTTCTTTGTTGTTACACCACTCTAAATTTTCTACCACATTATTTAATTTGTTTCCATCTTTATGATTAACTTGCGGTAAATTTTGTGGATTTGGGATAAAAGTTTCTGCGACTAATCTATGCACACGTAAATAAATAGCTTGTTTATCATCTGTACTTTTTACTTGTTTATACCCAACATTGTCAACCCATTGGCAAAGCTCTATTTTGTTACCATTCTTTTTTGTTTTGTATACTTTACCATCATCTGTTACAGAAATATTATTATATTGTGTTGATTTTTCCATAGAAAGAACTCCTTTCTATGATTTTAAATATGTATATTAGTTCGGACTCAACTTAAATCTAAGTCCTATCCGAATTCAAAAGATTTTACATAGGCTATAGTTTACGCTTACCCATGCAAGGAAAACAATGGCCTTCACCATTTGCATCTACCTTGATTTGCTTCATTACCTTTTCACTAATATAATCAGGAGTTAGGCGCTTAGCAGAACATTCAACTGCTTTTTTAGTTACATTCCAATATTTGGTTCCGGGTTTATAATTATCTTCTTCAAGAACATATAACAACTTTGGAAATGCTTGCGTAACATATACACCTTGACGATTTGGCATACCTTTTTCTCGTTGCTTTAAAAACTCTTCAATAAGAAGAATTAATTCTTTCTTATATTCTTCTGTCTCGCCAATATACATGAACAGGGAGCAAAATGGCGCCTGTCCATTTAATGTAAACAACGTTGAAATTTGATAATTAAAAGTCTGCACTGAATCAGCAATTTCTTTTTTTAAATCTGCCAATGCAAACTTTTCTTTTAATTCATCTGAAATATCTTCATCTTTATATTTGTTTTTAAAGATATTGTAGCTATCACGAACGAAAGGTGCTAAATGAGTTAATGTAATAGATTCTCCACCATAAGAATTGGCCGCAACACTAGCCATAATTTGCGTTGTTACTGTCATAGCTGTTAAAAGACGATGCGGTTTGTTGATACGCACATTGTTAATGACTGTGCCATTTTGCAGCATGTCTTCTAGATTGATAAGGTCACAGTTATGAAGAGTTGATTGTGCCATATAATCCATATCGTGTTGATGGCAAATACCAGCGTCGTGAGCTTCAATTACTTTCTTAGGGAAAATATAATTACGAGCAATATCTGTGCTTGTAATGCCAGCAAGATAGTCTCGTTGCACAGTAACGAGCTTAGCGTTTTTATTGCTATTCTCTGTTGCCCAGTAACTTTCTGGGTCATTCTTAATCATATCAAGAATTTCAGCATCATTATGTTTCTGGCGTGCAATCTGGTGTTCATAACGATAAATCATATATGACTTTGCAACATGCGGAAAATCGCCCATGAGTAGTTCTTCAACAGCATCCTGAATCTCCTCTACTGTCATACCGTCATGATAATACTCGGCTTTTTCAAAGTCATTTGCAATGTCTCTTGCAATCTCATGACAAAACGTCCATGTCCATCCAAGAGTACCAGAAACATCATATGCCGCACGAAATACTGCATTTTCAATCTTAGAAATATCGAACTCTACTTTATTTCCATTTCGCTTTGTAATATATTTAGTCAATATCTTTCTCCTTCTTCTCTTGGTGAATTACTTTTAACATATCTTCTATGTTGTCTAAAAGAGGATAGCGAGTTTCAGACGTAGAATTCGCCGCAAACACTCCTTGTCGTACTTGAAAAATCATTTTATCCTCTTTCTCTTATATAAAAATTGGTTAATAAACTTTCTAAACTTATGCCCATGCGTTTATTTGGATAAATGTTTACGTTTTAGCTGTGAAACTGTATGAATTAATTCGTCAGTATTCATAATACTGGATACAAAATCTGTGCGGCTACCTCGATAGCGAAGCACATGCTCATGTGAACCATATCCAAAGTAATCATCATATCCTCCACTAAAATCTTCCCAGTCTGCGAATGCTCGTCTAATGAATTCCCACTTGAAAGTATGCTCTCGGTTAATAGAACGCTTGAGTCGCACAAGTAAAGGAACTTTCAGATAAAAGCATTCGCATTGTAATGTCCAAGGACAAAGTCTTTCGAGCTTTGTCATACCAACAGGATTAAGGACACAGATATTTATACAATCATCATCGAATGAATTGATTGCAGTGCCATATCGCCACCCATGAAACTCAGTATGCTCGATAAACTTATCATTATATTGCATTTCAACGAAAGTTTCCAAGTCAACGAAATGATAATCAACACCATCAACTTCTCTCTCTCTTGGAGGACGGGTTGTATAACTGATTACCTTTTTTGCTGGGATGCCAATCTTCTTATACTCTTCGACTAAGTGAGTGGCAGTTGAATCCTTGCCTGCCGCCGATTTGCCGCAAATGCCAATTACTATTGGATACATCAAACCTCCAAAAATATAGGAGCAAACCTTTCCTTTTTGTTTACTCCTATATTATAACATAACTTTATTTAATTGTCAACATTTTCGCCATAGCGGCTATTAGTCATTTCTATGGTACCGTCTTTATTCACTTTCGTGATTTTATATAGTTGATGTGAATTAGTCTTCTTGTATTTCTTTGCCCTAAACATATCACCGTTTCGATAGCCATTGACTACAATTAAGGCACCTTTTTGAAACCATCCTTGTTCCATGACCTTATTTTCACCATTTACATTTTCACTTACACGGCGATTATATTTTGCAAAATAATCTAATGCAAACTTAACAGTTACAACGCCAGAATCAGTTGTAAGAATATCAACTTGTCCTTTTGTATTATTCTTGCCGACTACTGTACCCATAATTCTATAGGTCTTAGGAATTTTAATCTCTTTATCGCCACGCTTAAATACATAATCAGTAGGCGGAATTGTTGGCAGACTATTATATGATACTATATTATAAATAGATTTATCAACATTTAATAATTCATGCTTGTGGTAATAATATCCAAGAGCATCCATTTCCCAAGTTGAATATGTACCTGCCGCGTATGTATTCCATTGTTCTAAGAATAGCTTCCTATTTAACTTCTGTAATAACTCTTCTTTGTTCTCTTGGATGTAGTTTTTTGCAGCGAGCATTACTTTATTATATTCTTTTTTCCAAGTCTTTTTATTTAGACATATAGAATTGTTTTTAATATATAGATTATCAGTATCAAAATATTTATTATAAAACTTATAATGTATATCTGATTTGCTTAAATCAAATTCTTCTGTTGTATATTTGCATTGTTTTTTCATTGTCTTATCGAAATTGAACACTTGCTTTTGGAACTTTAATTCTTTTGGAATGAGCTTATAATCAATTAAAGATTTAAAGTTTTGCATTGTAATACGCTTTTTAGGATTACTTACAATCTCAATATATTGTTTCATAATATTTTTGCGGCTATCGAAAGAATCAAAAGCACCGCCTTTAATAAGAGCTAAAACTGTAGTCTTATTTTCATTATTTTTATCTAGAAAATCTTGAAACGAATTGTATGGACGATTTGCAATAATTCTTGAAACAACTTCGCCGCCAACTCCGTTTAAAGATTTCATTCCATATAGAATAGCATTATCTTCTTCGTCTGGCTCAAATAGATAACCAGATTTGTTGATATTGACTGGCTTTACTGTAACACCATTGTTAATCATATTACCAATTGCTTTAGCAATTTTACCATAGTTAGATGCGGCATCTTCATCAAGACCAGCATCGACTCGAAGACAAGCTGTATTCCAATATACGACAGGAAAATAGGTAGCTAAATAGACCGTTTGAAGGCCAATATAGGAATAAGCAAGAGAATGAATTCGAGAAAATGAGTAGCCCATCTGTGGTTTGATAGCAGTCTCCCAAATATACTTGCCAAGATTCTCATTTGGAGCACCTTGTAATACCATTTTTCTCAACTCAGGAATCTTGTCCATCTTCTTTTTTGCACAAACTTTTCTTGCAAAATTCGACTCAGATAAAGAAAAGCCGCAGACTTCCATTAGGATTATCATCATGTCTTCCTGCTGAGCAGGTGCCGCATACGTTGGCAGATAATATTTCTCTAGACTTTTTTGTTCTTCTTTTGAAAGACCCCACCTATCCATTTCCGCGTACCATTGCGACATATCATCTTTCATGCGTTTGTATCGTTCTGTTGGTGTTTCATCACCTTGTTCGCTAGCCATGAGACGCATAATAGAATTGCAGTTCGCCATTTCAAGTGGAGTGTGCGGCTTTAAGAGCTTAATTGTCTGACCGCCGACCTGTGTGTCAAATTGGAAAAATTTCAAGACCTTGCCAGAGACAGCTGCTTTCCACAACTTTTCATCGTGTAACGGCAACATGGTAGGATGCAGGTACTTATCATACATTTGACGAAGTGTTAGACCAGTTTCAATCTTACCATTCTCCTGTAAGAGATTAAGGCACTGAGTAATTACATCCTGCACTTCTGTCACAAGGAAATCGAGCTTCACATCACCGCAGTACTCTGCATCCGCTAGAGAATATTGTGTAATAATAGCGCCGTTCTTAGCTTTCATAAAGCAAGCCGTCTGGTATGGGTCTTCTCCGTAAAAGTTAACACCAGAAGCATGAATAGCTCGTTGTGTAACAAGGCCGCAGATATTTAATAAGATTTCTTGTAGACGGGGAAACTTGTTTACCTCTTGGACAAAGGTTTTATTAGGTTTACGTTTCTTCTCTTCGTTGCCAAAAAAACAATCAGATAAAGGCCAAACAAAGCCACGTTCAGAAGGAATTAAAGAAGAAAGGTATTCAGCTTCATCTAGCTCAATACCATCTGGATATTTTTCTGAACGGTATCCTCGACAGGCAATTTTTACAGCCGCTTTAGAAGTAACTGTGCCATACGTACAGACCTGTACGCATCCTAATTGACCACGCTCTTCTCTGATTTTCTCAAAGACTAGTTCACGTTTAGACGGGGCTAAGTCTATATCAATATCACCTAATTCGATGCGCTCTTTATTAGAATATCTCCAATAAGGAAGACTATTGACAACTGGGTCTAGTTGTGTAACTCCTAAAAGCCAATGGTTAAGACCAGAACAGGCTGACCCTCGACCAGCGCCAACTGTTGAGCCGCATTCCCAAAAGAGATTAATGTAATGCTGTAGGAAAATAGGGTAAGCAAACATACAAGTCTCAAGTTTGTCACCAATAACTTTGTTGATGTCTGCTTCTTCCTCTAACCTCGCAAGATACGTTTCATTATTTAATCCTTTTTTGTTTAATTCATTCTGGCAATAATTTATCCAATAACGTTCTTGCGGATTATCGGAGTGCATAAGATAATCAAGCGTAGGATATTTATCCGTATCATAGAAATGATGGTTCTTTTCTTCTTTTGGATAAGAAGGAACTTCTACTTGCGGCACTTGTTGTTTATGATATAAAGTATAATACTGGCATTTATCAAGAATCTTCATTGAGTTGGCGCATAGTTCTTCATAATCAAGACCTGTGCCATCAAGATTTTCTATAATCTCTTTTTCAGACTGTAGATAACAATATTCATAAAATGAATCTACTTCACGCTCTCCACCTTTAGAATTAAGGAAAGCCTTGTGTACATATCTATCTTCTTTTTTTAGATAATGAGTATCACATCCTAGCACGATTGGAAGATTAAATACTTTAGATAAAGAATTCATTCTGGAATTAACAGCGAATTGTTCTTCGCTACGACCAGGAGCTACTTCTAAAGAGAAATAATCTTTGCCAAAGATTGATACACACCACTTGATAAAAATTACAATATTCTTATGATATGCTTTAACTTGTGCGGTGTCTCCTTGTTTTTCAGCTTGAATCATAAGATTAAGATTATGATTTACTTCTCCTGCTAGGCAGGCACAGCTACCGTGTAGGTGACCTTTTCCATATTTTTCGACAATGGCCGCAAGGTCTGACTTTAGAGTAGGTACACGTTCCATTCCTCGGTCAAAATAGCTGTTAATCCAAGCAGTAGAAGATAGCTCACGTAGCATCTTATGACCAATAGCATCTAAGGCTAAGAGAACAAAGTGATAGTAATATTGACCCGAATCTCGTGTGTCTGTAAGATAAATTTCATTGCCGCGAACGATTTTGAAATCAGGATACTTATCTTTATATTCCTCTTGAATGCGGTCAATCTCTACGTGTCCACCTAATGACTCATGGTCGGTGATTGCGATTCCCGCAAGACCTAATTCTATAGCTCTATCAATTAGTTCTTTTGGTTTGACAGTTGAATCAATAAGTCGTAAGTTGGTTAGGAGTAGTGCGTGTGATTGTGAATATCAAATCGCGGCACTGTCATTGGCATCACCGTCCTTCGTTATATGTAGAATGTTATATTTAGCATTTTCGTTTATGAATATATTCAAACGGATAATTATGCTCTAAACAAAACTTTTTAGCCTTTTTTCTTTTTTCAAAAATATATCGCTTTTCAGAAACTATTACAGGCTCCAAAGTTGCAGGAAACTGCTGGGACATAACGATAACCAGAAAAGAATCCAGCGTCTTCATAATATCCTGGCCGACCTATTTTAAGTTGCTTATCCATATGCTCAGGCACAATAACTTCGTAAAGCACATCTATTTGCATTTCTGTCCCTTTTCCGCACGTTCTTTGGCACGAGTTTTACGGCGGGCTGCTCCGGCTTTCTTACCATTTTCCTTAACCCAGTCAATTTTTGAGTAGTCATAAGTCTGTTCCCAGTTCTCAAAGTCTTCTTGGGTGAAACACTGGACTAGTTCGGGTACACCGCAACGAATCTCCTTTTTCATATAAGCGCCCTGCTGCCGACCAGTCATTTCATCGGGAAGAGTCTCGCCAGTCAAACGCTCATAGTTCAGATTCCAACTAAAACGACTCATTTTGCGTGTTGGCATACCAACCTCAGTAGTATAACGGCACTCTTTATTATAACAAGTTGAATACCATTTGTTGTTCTTTTTAAAACCGTTGACATTATGCTGCCCGCACATAGGACACTTTGCCATTCGCATAATCTATGCTACTCCTTTCTATTGGACTTTGTATAAATACATTATAACATAAAAAAGCCCTCTAGTCAAACAAAAACTAGAGGGCTTTTATTTAATTACAATTCTTAAAAAAAGTCAGGATGTTTATCCATCCAGTCTCGGTCTGCTTTAATCCTATCTTCATCTACTGGCCCAATATCACTTGGCTGCTGATTGATAATGTCTTGCATATAGCTTTCAGTCATTTCCCAGTCACTATAAATATCAACTTTGCCAAACTTCTCACGAATAAGAGCATCCATAATAATATCATAACGTGATGCCTTATGCGCAAGATTTCTAAGCTCTGCTTCTTCAATTTGAAGTTTCATTTAAAATACCCATTCCTCTTCATAATCTTCTAATTCAAAATCATCAATTAGAATTTGCGGTGTAATGTTTCCCATCCAAGAATTTTTTGAACATTTACCTACAATGGTTAGTTTCTTTTCACCACTTGTCCATTCTTCAAATTCTTCTCTAGAAGATTTGAATTTCATAATATCTACACCAGAAGGTAGAGAAATTTTAATAGTAGGATGTCCTTTTGCTTCACCTAGAAGCTGGACATTAACATTATCTAATGCAATATCTTCTACCACAACTTTAGACTCTGGAATATCTTGACCATAAATATTTAGTTCTGCAATATCTAGAATATATTTGGGATTGACTCTATCATAATTCCAAACATAATCAACGAGATAGACAGGCTTAAAATCGACACCTTTGTATTGCTCATTGGTCTTGTCTAAGAACTCATAAAAGTTCTCTAAAGGCAAGGACAAGCCAAACGCAGACCCGTGCCCGGCAGCATAATCGACAACACCAGTGTCTTCACAAAGACTACGCATATCTTCAACAGGACAATAAGAATAATTACGAGCAGACCCTTTTAGATGCACCCCGTCTTCCTCTTCAACTTCCTGCAAGACCAATGTAGGATGCTGGTATTTGGCTTGGATTTTATTTGCGATTAATCCCAAGATTCCTGGTTCAGCATCGTCTTTGCCGCATACGCAAGCAATGATAGCATTATTTGTTAGCTTTTTGGTTTGAATTTGGTACTCAAAGAATTCCATAGCTTCGTCTTGTAGCTTAGTCTGTCTACGTTTCACTCGTTCAATAACGGTAATGGCTTCTTGCCAGATAGGAACTTCTTTACCTTTTTCACCTCTCTTGGATGATGGAATCATTGTATCACACTTATAATCCAAGAGAGCACTAAGAAGAAGACGTTTCTCTACCATTTCACCAGTTCGACAACATGCATTAATATAAGGAACTACGTAAAAGCTAGAGCTGAGATAATTAAGTCCATTCATCTTATTTAAAGAGAATTCTTGTTTATCTACAAATGCTTTAAAGAATTTATTTTTAACATTGGCGTAACCGATATTAACGAGCGCTCTCACTTCTTTCTCATGGTAATCCATCATATCACCACAAAGACCAAGAGCGCATAAGTCAACCAAGTCATTTGCATAATCAAAATGGCACATTTCATCCATCTGACGACAAAGCTGCCATGTAACACCTGCGCCGCAAAAACTCTTATTAGGATAATCGTCTAATTGATTATTTACTACAATAGCATCCTCGGAATATTTTTCACAATGGTGGTGGTCGGCGATTACAATATCTACACCATTATTATGTAAATATTTAAGCTGTTCATAATCATTGCTTGCCGCGTCTGGGATAATAAGAAGACTTGTAGTCTTTATAATATTGTCTAAATTAATGTCTGCAAGTCCATGAACTTTTCCTTCGTGGATTAAAATGGTCGGTTCCTTGCTACAAATACGATGAATGTAATTAGCTATAATCGCACTTGAAGTCAATCCATCGCAATCACAGTCTTGAAGAATGGTAATTTTAGAACTTGTATACATGCAATGATCGATAATCATTCCAGCCGCGTCTTTAATATTCTTTAGTAGATGAAAATCATTTACGTCATTCCAATAGGCATTAAGCCAATTGCTTTGTTCTTCTACTGGAATATCTCTATTATATAAAATTTGTTGTTGAGGTGTCAAGCTATCTAATGTTGGTTTATATAATTTATAATCTATTTTCATCAACTCCAAACTCTTTGCACATACATCCTGCTAATGTTTTAAAACCAAGAATAAAAGGATAAATCTTTTTATCTTTAACAGCACATTCAGGAGGAAAAGTGCTAGTCAATTTTAGCTCATGCGGCACATATGGATAGAAATAATATTTACAATATCGACAGCGCTTATGTTTACGGCGATAACTTAGAATCTTTAGTTTATCATCTTCTGTTATACTATATCATCCTCTTGGCTATTTTCGTTTTCTTCCCACCATGATTCTAAATCTTTTCGCTGCCTATAATTATCAATTTTATCACGAAGAATCTCAAAAGGATAAAATATAATATCTATCCATTTATCTATAATAATACAAGCTGCAATGATAGCAAGGCATAAAAGAATCGGAGACATAAGCACAAGTATTAAAATTACGATTTGTCCAATTGTAACACCCATTATAACATAATCCTATTCTTAAATAGATACATGAATACATCTTTACCTTGGTCTAATGGACTTGCCTTATATCCTAGAATATTCTCTCTATCGAAAACTACAGACATGTTCATATACGGTTTGTATTTGTTACCAATCTTGGCAATCTTTTCTTCAACCTTTAGACTTTCATCTGAACCATATTCATCAAAGTCATGGTCAAATGCGATAACAATTTCTTTACATCCTGCATCTTTAAGAAGTTTGAACTGATACTTAGACAAGGAACTACCGCATGTTGCAACACAAATATTATTACCTGTACCATAATATGACATATAGGCAAGAACCGACTTTTCTGATTCGGCTACAACCGCAGTTTGTATTTCTCTAATTCTTTCTTTAGCCCAATTAAGGCCATACAAGTTAAAGCCAAGAGCATGATTATAAAGTTCACCGTGGACTCGCCAAGGTTTGTATTTTCCCTTTTTTTCTTGCTCTTTAATAATAGTTCTCTGTCGAATACCTACGCACCTATCGTTCTGGTCGAAGTGCGGAATAAGGATATTACCGCTAAGAGGGTCATAATGAATTTGCGCAAAATCACACACCTCTTTTGAGATATTAGACCAAGAGGAAATAATAGGTTGAGGATAATGCTGAATAATAGATATATCATATTCTGGCAACTCAATGGTATTATCATTGACATTTACATCTTTTTGCTCTTTATATCTATTGAATATTTTCCAGTCTTCTTGACTATCTTTTAAATCAATATCATTATCTAAATCAATTTGAAGATTTAAGAAATTAACCACGAAATAGATTGCGGAATTTAAATCTACATTCTTAACTTTCTCAACAAGTTCAAAAATATCAAATGCGCCGCACTCGGTATAGCAATTAAACATGCTATTCTCAAAATAATAATATAGTTTCTTTGAACCTTCACCAATGCCATTGTGACAAATCGTGCGGGAAATAATATAATCAGAATACATTTCTGGTTCTGCGCCAAAGTATTCTAGAATATCATATACGTTTTCTGGCTCAATTGATTCTTTTACCTTTGCTTTATCGTATCCCAATTCCCGCACCTCCTATTCTTTCTTCTTTTGGAAGATTTCATCTTTGTCTATTGGTTTAAAAGAAAAGTCAGTTACAAATAAAGTCTTATATCGACAAGTGCCTTTATTCGCGCGCATCCAACAAATAACACGATTGAATTTCCCTCGTCGATTCTTATATACACTTCTTTTTACATTTGGTGGACACATGCCGGGATGCTGCGCCAAAACACCTTCAATATCTTGAATATCTTCATCTGTACAATCGACCATGATTTCACCGTAGTCGATTCGGTTTGCGATTGATTTTGCGCCAGCTAACATGTTCTGGTCTAGAATTTTCTCTTGACGATAACTACCATTAATTTGAGTGCTTGACAAAAGAAAGACATTGTTCTCGACAGCTATTTCTTTAAGTTTAGATGACATAAGGAATAGAATTTGGTCCTCGCGTACTTTCATTCCAGTTCCATGTGAGATTTCCTCAATCATCTTAATGGATGAAGTTAGATAGTCAAAGACAACACATTGAAAAGTTAGGTAATCTGTATTGCCTTGTTCATCTACTCGTGGATATTTGTATTTGCGCATATTGCGTTTGATACAATTCTCAACATCTTTCATACCATAGTTAGGAAGATATTCCATACGAAGTGGCGCTTCTTCTAGAATCTGTACTGCTTTCTTTAATCTCTCTTCCTCGTCAAAAGTAAGTAAATCCATTTCAACGATATGGTCTTCTGGAATATTACCAATAAAAGCCAGCGCCATAGTTGTAAGCTCTTCAATGTCTAATTCTACCGAAATATATAAAGTAGGTACTCGATTATATAAACGCTCCCATTTACCTTCATCTGAATAATATTCAGAACATGAAAAGAAGCAAGCATCGGCAACACCAGTTCTTGATTTCAATTTGTTACCCTGTAGGCTTTTTATCCTACAGCTCTTACAGTTTCCCGCAAGTTCAGCATATCTTTTCTTTCTTGTAAAGAAAGCTGGGGCCTCGTGGCAGGATTATATCTTTTCACCTGCTATGCGTTGCGGCTGATTAATTTAAAATTAACCTTCACCTCTGATTCCCTTGCCTTTTGGTTTAGGGTTCCAGATTTTCTCCCCAGTTTATTGTCGGCAAATCATTCTACCGACACCTGTTGCTGCACTTCTTAGATAAAAGCGGCCAGGTCGTGCGCCCATAGCGATTGCATCTTCATATAAATCATACATTGCCCAACCACGAGCAGGATGCTGTGCTAATTCATCTACAATCTTTTGGACATTATCACCAATAGCAACAGAGTCATTATCGTTATTGTCTACATATAAATCCCTGATAAAATAAAATTTACCTTCTACATCATCTGCTAATTGCTCTAATGTCGTGCCGTCAAGGTACTCGTCTTGCGCTTGCTTCTTTGCAGAATCTAAGATATTATCAGGGTCATAAATATCAGATACATCTACGCCAACATCATCATATGCGCGAAGTAGAGACATTTTCTTTAGACGATTATAATAATACTCAAAAGCATCTAAGTGGGCATTTGCATGAGTTTCAAACATCCACTCTCGACCTTTATTGGCTTTATAAACTGCATATGCTTTTGGCTTATCTTTAAGATAATTTTCAATTTCTCGCGCAAGATGGTCGGTTACACCTGCGTTATATAGACTATATAACGCACCAAATACTACCTTATGTAAATCATTGCAAAAGTCGTGTTCTGAAAAGAAGTATTGTCCATCTGCTGCTAAGTATTCGGGTTTCCGCATACAACATCCAATTACCTGTAATGCCGCGACAGAATCATAGTATTTACTAATCAAATATCCTCCCTTCTATTCCAAATTGAAACGTGGCTTTTTTCTATAGATATTTACGTCTCTTGGTCGCACAAATACACGATGTTCATCTGTAATATCTGTATTCACTTGCTCTTCACTCTGTACAGTTCTAATCTCTTCCAATCGCTTGAAATAGTTTTCCGCTTCGATATAAATTGATTTGACAATCCATATACCGCCATTCGACCTACTCGGGTCGTTATGTTTTACCTCATACCAATATTTTAAAGACTTAGCCATTTGCTCATATGTAACGCCAGCTTGAATAAGTTGCCCCATATTTAAGGCTACCTTTTGATAATCTATATATACCCCAAGATATTTTCCAGCCATTTTCATAACTGCTTCTCGTTGCTTTTTCAGCTTATCTTTATTCTTTTCTTTTTCCTCTTGGCTTTTGGTATAACATTCATCATGCCAATATCGGTTGCCAATCTTGTTCCAATCAAACTCACAATCACGGTCAATCATTTGGCCGCAATATGGACATTTAACAAGTCTTTGTTTTGCCATATTTTCTCCTAACTTTATAATATAATTATAACATATTCAGGAGATTTTGTCAATAAAAAAGACCGCCCAATTATGGACGGTCTTTAGAATTAAGCTACATCAATTCCATTAGACAGTAAGTCTTTAAGGTCATCAAGGATAAGTGAAAGCTGTTCAGCTTGCTTAGCAGTACAGTCATTGACCTTCTTGCCGACACCGAGATACTTATCTGTAATTTCGATAATCTTAGGCGCCCAAGACTTCTTGAATTCATCCTTAGAAACACTGTGTTGAATCTTGACAGTTAGTTCTTTGAACTCATTCTTCATAGCTTCAAAGTCAGGTCCATCATTAATGTCATAAGCAGTAGTGCGTGCATCAGTCACGAATTTTCCAGCATCTTCCTCTGCCTGCTTATCAATTGCATCACCAATAGCCTTGACAAGATTGTCATAGGTGAAGTCAATAGAATCAGGCGTATACTTAAATCGAGAACCAGCTACGAATCGAGGGGTTCCGCGCATATACAGAACAGTATGAGTGCGGCCATCTTCCTCTTCTACTGGATGGGCGTAACCGATAACGTCACTCATTCGGTCAACGATTAGACGCGGACGATTGCCAAGAGTAGGAACAATCTGGTTATATTCACTACCATTTTCATCAGTAAAAGTCTTGTCTTGACTATGTGAAATCATTACTAGACCATAGCCCATCTGAGGAATGGAACGAAGACATTCATCGAACTCTTTACTAGTTTTAGACCACCCCTGACCATAAGGTAGCTCATTCACAGCCGAGACTCCAGCCTGATTGCAGATGTACTTTTCACAAAGGTCATAAGCAATGTCAGCAGTATCAATAATAATATTGCTGTATAGCTCATGAGCTTTCGGGTCTTTTAGCTGCTTTAGAACCTGTTTAAATTCAGACCATTTGTTAATAGGTTGCGGTTTTACGCCGCCAATTGCTAGATAGCCAACCTCAAAACCTAATAGTAAGGCTTTTGGAAATTTGGCTGCTGTTGATGTTTTTCCAGTCTTAGGCTCACCGTAAAACATGATTGTATAGCCCTCTAGCGAACGACTAACTTTGTGAGGTTCAATATTAAAAATATCAATTGACATATATTGCTTTCTCTTTTCTCTCTTGGTTTAATCTTTTGCTATCTACTATTAAATACGATTTAGATAAATAACATTATCTCGGCGGCAAGTGCTATGTCCCCAATTGCTTAGCCACTCAGTTGCGTCCTCGCTGCTAAACTTCGCTTGGATGCTAGAAAATGCTACTTTCACGCCCTGCCCAAGAGTCATTGTGTCACACCCTTCGTTGTCTACGACAACAACGCGGTCTTCGTAGCCCTTTGGGCATGTGTACCAGCGATCCTGCTCAACTACCCAGAAACGTGGGTCCGCTTGACAAAACGTCTCTTGCGTATTCAATTTGTCTTGAAGCTCCTTTAGGAACTTGACTTCATCCGCTGTTAGCATTTGCTTACCGCCTTCGCTCCACAGCTCATTCGCTTACGACCTCGTAGACGTTGCAGTTGGTAAAGTCGATGCGGTACGTCTTGCCTTCATCGCGGCACAGCTTGCAATCCTTGTACCCTTTCGTCCACCATGCAGCGTTGTCGCAACCCTTCCATCTGAGCAGTAGCCATACAAGTCTGCCGTTATCGTCCGTAACAGGATTGCCATTATCGTCAAGTACGATGTCTCTATATATCCAGAACAAGTCGTTGTTGTGCTTGTAGTGCCTGGCCTTTCCGATGTATTTCTCAATCATCCCTTCACCGGCTTTACGCAACTTATTCGCTATCTTGCGGCGCACTCCGAGCACTTGGCAGCAGGACTGCACATGACGTAAAATTAAATTCCATTTTAAATCCTTTTCTATCTTATAGGGGATAGAACTTAATCTCTCCCCTATTTATTTAATTGTCTGCTACTTGACTAGAAAGGCCATGCCTCGTCATCATCATCTTCGTTTTCATCCGCTGGGGCTTCAACCTTTGCGACTACCTTTGCTGCCGCAAAGTTCTGACCACCGTTACGACTAGCCTGATACTCGTCATGATTACGCTTAACTTCTGCCATACGCTCTTCACGCTCGTTTAACTTCTGCTTGAATTCCTTTTTGGTGATGGTAGATTCATCATCCCACTCATAAGGTTCGACCGCAGCCCAAGCAACATCCCAAGAACGAACATGACGAACGACCTTATGAACTACTGGGTCACCAAATGCAGATTCTTCAGTCTTCTCAGTCGTGATGGCTTGAGACACGATAGAACCCTTGATATGGGTTAGAAGAGGATTCTTATTAGAAATATCTTGGTCAATGAAGTAATCCATGCCACCCTTTGAACGGACATTAACGTCAACAGGAAGAATGCCACCACGATAATCAAAAACATAACCACGAAGATTTACAAAATCATCACCATCTTCAACCTCACGCTCAGCCGCATCTGCAATCAGCATATCGACATCGAATGTCGCAGGATTCTCAGAAATCTCGTTGGTCATAACGTGCATAAACTGACCCTCGACACGCTTAGGAGAAACAACTTCACCATCACGAGATACAAAATCATTTGTGCCGACAGAACCATCAATACGAACCTTGATAGCAGAAGTACCGACAGCTTCAAAAGTATCTGAACCCTCATGGTCAATAAGAGCGGTTAGAATCTCCCATGCGGGATTAGGCTTGCCGCTCTTAAAAGTCTCGGTCACGTAACGGAAAAATACAGGGACAACATTAAGACCCTTATCATCAGTTGCAATGTTCACTGTACCGTTAATAAATGGAGTGCTTGTCTTTTTAGAGACACGCTGTGCAAGACGGTCAGTTGAAAATACGTATCCTTCAACATGGCATGAATTATTTGTCTTTGAAAACATTCAATTTCCTTTCTAATTTTTCTTTCAATCTATATCACATATTATAACATGTTTTAAATCTTAGTCAATAACTTTTTTAGGATATTTTCCACATGACTTATGTTCTAGACAATAACCAGCTTTGTCACATTTACACTTAAAAAATAAATCACAAATAGTTTTCCATTCATCAGAATACTCAGATAATGCTTCAATTATATCTCTCATTAGTTGTCTAAATTCCCAATAGGCACGAGTGCATAAACGCTGTTCAGCCATTGTCATAAGTGTGCGGCTATTGAAGCGACAACTAACAGTCGTTGTCATTCCAAGAGGAAGAACCATATTTGCATCTTCCTGCGGAATTCCACATTCCTTTTGCATATAAGTAGTAGCTTCGGCAATAGCTTTCATACAAGAATCGTACATTTGCTTTGCATCTTCATTTACCGCGATTTTTGGAGGAACTACATAATCAAAATCTTGATATTTGATATAACGCGTACTTGCCTGTAGACGTGTAGGCGCTCCACCATTATGAGTATAGAATTCTCGAATTACCTTTGCTGAATACCCTTCTAGAACAAACCATACTTCTCCAAATTCAAGTGTGCGGAAATGCCCATCTTTTATACAAGAAAGACCGCGCTTATAGTTCTTCTCTACGTTACTGGTATCTGTACCATAACAAGGGCCAGCCATTTCTCCAATTAACGTAATCGGATTCTTAATAGTATTACTGTTAATCGTTACTTTTCCCATTTGCACCATCCTGTGAATTGAAACCATAGTTAATTGAATTATATACATCAATATAATATTTTTCTTTTTCATTTAATTCTTCTTGCGGGCAAAGCTCAACGACCTCAAATGTAAATTGGTCTAAACCATCTCTAAGCATCGCCGCATACAGCTTGTTATTTTTAGGTGTATTTATTCCGCATCCGCAACGACAGTGCTGTGTAAAACGATTTGCGATATCTACAGACTGACCTATATAACATTTTGTATCATTTATATCTGTAATCTTATAAATACCGCAAACCTTTTCAGTACCAACAATATTGATAAATAAAGCCTTTGCTTTCTTCTGGAAATACGTTGACCAAATTAGCTTTGAAAGAATCTCTGGGTTAGAAAGGCGGTTCTTAAACGAATTTAAAATATCAATATCTGCTTTATCACTATCTTCGATAATGATACGATAATCATCTTTAGAATCTTGAACCGTCTGTTCACGTTGAAACGCTTCAATTGTCGCAGCCTTTTGTCGCTTTAGTTTATCAAGCGAGCTTTGAAGAATTTGAATTTGCTCGACATATTCAGCTTTATCTTCATCGACTTGAGCCTGAAAATCACGAAGATTATTCATGATATTCTCTTTTTCAACTTTTTTAAAGTCTTCAAAACTCTGCTTCTGCTGTTCCACATTCTCTTGGAGAGATTTTAAATGTGCCTTTTCATTTTGAATTTGATATTCAATATGCTCTCGCGCAATAAGAACTTCTTTGTTGTTCTCTTCGACTATATCACATGTTTCTTTTCTGCCAGCTATAACGCCTACACTATAGCCGCATACGATAAATGTAATAGCACAGACAACAGCTATAATAAATTCGAGAACCATATTACTTGGTGTATGTTACGGTGATTTCAGGGTCAACTTTCATACCTTCATCGGTAAGGCGAATAAAGTTAGTGCCACCATCAAGCTGTAGCTCACGAACCGCATAGCCTTTGCGAACAAGCGATGAGGTGATAATGCAATTAGTAACCTTATCAGTTAGATGAACAGCCTTTGCAATGTCCTTAAAAGTTTCATCCTTGCCCTGATTCTCCTGTAGGTGCTTTAGAACCTTTTTAGCATTGTCTGAAAATACTGGCTTGGTATTAGTAATCATATAACTCCTTTACTTTTTCATTTTTATTTCATATACATGATAACATAAAATATTCTAGAAGTCAAGCCTTAGCTAAAAATTTCTTCTAGTTTACAGTCCTGTGCTGGTTTGTCCGCGCGAAGCCTAGATAGATAAGGATGCCGAAAAGTTTTACTCTCCTTATCAAGACTCATGCAATTTACCTCTACGACTGTTCCAATATATTTTTCAGGATTGGTCGCAAGGTCAGCTTTAAGATTATCTGTAAGACCAGAAGATACACGACCAATAGACACAAGATTTCCTGCATTATCATATGCGCCAAGTTGTAAAGCCCCAGCCCAACCATAATATGCGGCTTTTGTAATTAGATTACCTTCTTTATCTTTATAGCCCCAAGTCTCAGATTCCTTACCAGTATAAAGATATTCTGGCGGCAGAACTTCTGTAATTACAAAATCAATATCATTCTGAGCCTGCTTGATTTTGAACATGACTTTTGGCTGTCGCTTGCCTGGTGCATATAGACCATTCTCGACACGAAATACCATACCTTCTTCGCCTGCGGCAAGTTTATCAATTGTAACTTTATCTAAATCTAGATAAGCGTTATCGTAGCATCGTGCTACTTCAAGTTCTGGAATTAAAGGAGTGGCAATATCAATATGTTCACAAAGATTACTATAACGATAATCATATGTCATATTATTCATAACATAATCTTCGCCGCCATATGCAAGAATATCGTGCATATAAAAATGAATCTTGCCGTACTCACCTTTCTGACGCTCAATGGCTTTCTCTGGTAAAGCACCCAAAACTGATGTTACATTCTTAGATGTGCCATTAGGATAATAAACCTCACCGATGATGCACGTACCATTAGGAAGTTCATTCATAGCCCAATCTTTAATATGCGGCACTTTATCAATATTATCACTATAATAGCCAGTCTTTTTAGAGACTGTGCGACTATAAAGATGAACCTCATTCTCGTCTTTGATTAACTGTGACCAATATCCATCTTTCTTAATAGTGCCGATGATTGGTGTATTTTTAAACATATCCTCGTAGTTCTTGGGAGCTTTGCCAACCAGCATTGGCGAATAAATATTTAGAGACATATTCCTCCAATAGAAAGAAAAGGGCAGACTAAAGAATAACTCCCCGTCCACCCTTGTTTGCAATTTTACCTGTAAAGTTCTGCGGTTCAGTAATTGTCATAGATACAATTTTATCATCATCATCTAGCTTAATACCGCACATGCCGCCAGAGCGAATACTGCTTGACCGCACACTATCAGCCATGAAACTAATTTGTCTCTTGGTTGACGTTAATGTTACAACACATCCATTTGTCTCTTGAATGCTGACAATTTTGCTGTCGGTCTTAAATGCTACAGAACCTTTAACGTTACGAGTGCCACCAGCGAATTGTTTACCTTCACACTTCTTAACTTTACCGTCTTCTGTAACAAAGAACATATAAGGCTTGTCTACGAATACATCATTATGAATTGTGATAATCTTTTCGTCATTATCAAGATTGATGATTGCACCGATAGCTGTGCCCTTATCCTTTGAACCGCATTCTTTAATATCTGAAAGAGCAATCCTAAAGAATCGCCCCTTGTTCGAGAATAGAGCTACTTTTCTATCCTCAGATACAGTAAATGCAAGGCTACCGTCACTCTTGTACTTAGAAGGTGAGACTTTTTGCAGATAACCAAGAGGATTAAATGTAATAACAAAATTCCTATTCTCTTTTGGCGCAGAAGACCTTTTCTTTTTTGTTTTTGTAATTTCCTTTTGGACTACTTTAGTGCGGCGTTCGTCTCCAAACTTTTCAGATACTTCATTAAAACGTTTAATCATTTCTTGCTTTAGAAGTTTATTTGAATTTAAAATTGAACTAATTCGTTCAATCTCAGACTCAAGATTTTCTTTATCTTTAAGTAGCTTGTTTACTTCTAGTTTTGCAAGACGAACAAGTTTAATCTCTAGAATCGCTTTGGCTTGGTCTTCATCAATGCCTAGAAAAAATTGTAACTTTTCATTAGCTTCTTTGGTTGAAGAAGAATTTTTAATTGTCTCAACTGTTTCATCAATCTTATTAATTGCCGCAATGATACCATTTGTAATTTTTAATTTGTAATTGAGAACATTAAGTTGATGCTTATACATATTGGTATACACTTGTTTTTCATGCTTTAAGTGTGCGGTCAATGCTTCTTGCCAACCAAATACTTTTGGATAACGACCGTTCTCAAGCATTGTCATGTTAATACTATAAGTTTTTTGTAGAGAAGTATTATCAAACAGATAAGTTGCTACTTCTTTTGGATTAGCAGACTTAGAAAGATAAATCTTAATACAGACGTTTTCACCTGTAAGGTCATTTAGATTAACGATGCCAGGATTAGTCTCTTCATCATTCGTAATCTTTTCAATTTCATTACAAATAGTGTTAGTATAAACGCTATAAGGAAGTTCACGAACGATAATGCAATTATCTTTCTTGTCGTATTCTAACTTTGCACGAACAATGCAACCTTTGCCTTTACCAATTTTAAGGCTTTCGCGCACTTCATCTTTATTGAGAATTGTGCCGCCAGTTGCAAAATCAGGATAACATAGAATATCATCAAATGTAGTATCCTTGTGTTCTAGCATATATACCATTGCCGCATTTACTTCTTTGAGATTGAATTGTGGAACAGAGCTTGCAAGACCAGACGCAATTCCGCTTGTGCCATTGATGATATTATAGAATCCAAGAGAAGAAAGAATTCTAGGATACTTCTCAGTATCGTCATAATTATCTACCCATTCATCTACGGTATATTTATCAGTTTCTTTGAGAAGATAATCAGACAACTGAGAAAGACGTGATGCTGTGTATCGTGGTGCGGCCCAGTTCCCTGTCTCTGTTAAAGTTCCGTACGAACCTTCCACCTCTACTAGTGGATACCTCATGGAAAAAGGTTGTCCACTGCGCATTACAATACCTTCGCAAGACGCGTCGCCGTGAATGTAAAGTCTCATACAACTTCCTATCGCTTTAAGCGTCTTTTTAAATGGCTTATCATGAGTGAATTTGTCTGTGAACATACAGTACAGAACTTGTCTAGTAGATGGTTTTACGCAGTCTCGAACATCTACTAACGCACGTGACTGAATAACTGCTCCTGCATACTGCCCAAAACTGTTATCAATAACATCGTCTAAACTTACTTTAAAATCCAATTACTCTTTCACCTCACTAAAGTCAATATTATTGAAAATAAAATCTTTGCGGCCATCTGCATTTGAACCCATGAGAGTTATAAGTTTATTCTTTGTTTTGTCTGTTGGAATAAGAACATCCATATGCTGATTCGCGCCAAACATAGAATTACGTGCTTGGCTCGCAGATAGCGAACCGAGTCCCTTACAACGTTGTACTTCTACTCCTGCGGGAAGGTTTGGCCTAGCTGCGTCCATTTCTTGGTCTGTAAAATAATACTGTTCATTATCTTTGCCCTTAACAATATAGAGAGGTGAGCGTAACCAACATAATCTATTCTCTTGGATAAACTTAGGACAGAAGTGCTCTAGAGCTGATGCAATAAGCAATCCGATGTGGTAACCGTCACTATCGGAGTCAACGCAGATACCAATCCTACCATACCTTAAACTTGTCTCTTCATAGTCTTCGTGCGGTCTAATACCTAATGCCTTAAAGAGCAGTTGAATCTCTTCGTTCTTTAATAGTCTATCATCTTTATTTGCAAGTGCGTTGATTAACTTGCCACGTAACATTAAGATTCCATACTTATCAATTTCTCGTGCAACACACATCGAAGCACCAGCCGACAGTCCTTCTACCACGAGAAGAGTAGAATCTTGACCAAGAAATTCAGCGTCTTTAAGTTTGTCTGGGTTAAGAATTTTTACCTTATTACCACGCTTTTTGTTATTCTTAACTGCTGCACGTGCACGTTTAGCCGCTTCTGTGGCCTTTCGCGCAAGGATAGCCTTTTCAAGAATAGCCTTTGCATCTTCTGGATTGCTGTCTAGCCATACCTCTAATTGCTGCCCAAGAGTAGTAGTAAAAGAAGTATCCATATCAATAATATCGTCTTTTACCTGCGCATTATATTTAACACCCTTGCTATTGATATTGCATACCAATACAATACCTTCTTGAATTGCAGCACCATCAAGATTTTTATCTTTTGCAGTTAAAAGATTATTTTCTTTTGCCCAGTTATTAAATACGCGAGTAAGAGTTGATTTAATTCCTGTAATGTGCGGCCCAGATGATGTAATACCGTAGTTGACATATGGAATAATTTTGGATTGGCTACCAGACGTAAAAGTCATAGCAAGATTAATTTTATCAGTATTCATAACAAAATGATTACCAACAATTTCAATATCTTTACCACGTTTTTCATCTAACATATCTTCGATACTGTTATGGCTAATTTTTTCACCATTTAAGAATACTGTTAAAGTTGGACAAATACAGGTAATATCATTGAAAAACTTTTTGAAAAATGAAACCGATGTTTTATCTGTATCAAAAAATTGTTCGTCTGGAAGATAAGTAACAGTCGTACCAGTATGAGCAGTTTCTTTAGCGTTTCCACTTTGATGACTATAAAGTACACCATCTGAAAAGCTATTACATTCCCACCTACCTTCACGAACTGTTTCTGCCATTACATTCTTAGATAGATATGTAACTAATTTTGTACCAATTCCGTTAAGGCCAAGACTTGAACCTTCATATACTCCATCATCTGTATATTTACCAGACGTATTCATAGTATCGAACGCAGCTTGAAAAACAGTTTTACCATCGTCTCGCATTTCATCTACAAGAAATCCTTGAGCAAAATCTTCAATACGGCATAAACCACTTTTGTCAATTGATACATCAATAGTATCACCATGACCAATGTTATGTTCATCAAGAGCATTACTAAACAGCTCCATCATAAGTTGATTTGGAGTTGAAGTATCGCCACAATACATAGATGGACGTTTTCTTACATGCTCTCTTGGTGTTAACGATTGAATAGATTCTTTAGTATAATCATTCTTAGCCATGAATCTCCTTTCTATTTACAGATATTATATCATTTTCATTTTCAATTGTCAACAAAAAAAATGGATGCCGATTATAGCAATCGACACCCATACAATTACATTCGCTTGTTTTCTACATCTTTTAGGAACTGCCTGCGGCTATCTACTTCATCCTTACAGAATTCCTTAAAGTTATTCTTTAAGTTCCTATATTCATCACGAGACTTGTACCAATCATGCTTTGCCCAACGACAAGCGTCCTTAAAATATTTCGCATCCTCAAGCATAGATGCGTAAGACATAATACCATAATAGCGCTCACGCATAGCTTCAGCACGCTTCTTCATAATTTTTACACGACATTTATACTCGGCAATACGCCAACCGCTCCAACGGTTTGCCACGTCAACATCCTCATCATGCGGCTTAGCATATCCAGTAAACGTACCCCACTTTGAAGATAGCGTTACCGATGCCAGTTTAGTATTTTCATCCCAAGAACAATCAATTACTCGACGATGTGCCATTTGTTTTCTCCTTATCGTTTACTGTAAGCTGCGGACATACAAGAATTCATGATAGCAAACTGAGTTGCTTCAAGGTCATATGCCGCATCCTTAGATGGCTCAGGAATAAACTTAGAATTATTCTCAATAAGCTCGTCCATTTTCATTACATAATTTTCTGCCTTTAGCTTTGCATCTTCTGGTGTGAAGACAGTACGGTAACGCTTAATATCCATCATTTCATCACGGTACATGCTCTCTTTACCAAAAGAATCATATCCATCAACCCATATGGCCTGAGAAAATGTCGCACCGTCAACGAGATAACGTTTGACAAACAGATACAGTCGCATGATATGCTGTAATTCCTTCGCTACATATCCATACTTTTCAATCAGCTCATGGTTTGCAGGAGAATCATGGCAAATATTTTTTGCCTTTTCCATAGCCATTCCAAGAGAAGAAAAAATTAATTTCTGCGGATTAAGGTTAGCAATATCATCACAATGTTTACGGAGATATTCCCAGTAAATCTTATACTTAGGATTAACAACATAATACTCAGTGCAAAGAATTTCCAAGAAGTTAATATTTGCCTTATGGAGAATCTTAAAATAGTCTCGAAAATCTTTAACTGTACAATGCTCGTCATTGTCCATAATCTCGACTTTATTAAGATGCTTCTTATCCAAGAACAAATCATATGCTGTTGGAATCATAAGCAACTTTGTATCAACATCAGATTCTTCGTCCCATAGATTATAATTCATGGAACCATTGGCTGCGCATACAAGATACGGATACTGCCAATACTTGCCTGTGGCAATAATAGCGCCAAGATGCTCTTCAACCCTATTCTGAATCTTATTTACATTTTCTGCCATTTCTATTTCCTTTCTCTATATATGTATTATAACAGATTTATTTACCAGTGTCAATACAAAAAAAGGCACCCACGAGGGTGCCTTTACCAAAAGAAAGAAAATTAGAAGTGGTAGTTATCGTTGATGTAGTCATATAACTTGCCGCCATTCTCTACATACTCAAGCATCTTGAAGACGTTATCGTTCAGAGCTGTCATGAGGTGGACGTCGGGATTGCCTGGATTAGCAATTTGGTCAGCATAGTTGCCGAGGTCGAAACTATAAAGAATTGTGCGGCCATGTACAGCACAATAATTATTATAGCTGCACATACCGTCAGTGCTATCTCCCCAATAAGTATACTGTCTTGCCATCACCTGCATATCAGAGACAACGAAGATGCGGTCGTACTTCTTGTCACTGATAAGACCGAAAGCAGGAGCAATGTCAGTTCCATAACCGCAATTATCGTTCTCACACATTTCACGAATTACTTGGAATGGGCCGCAAGCCTTCTTGAAAGTTGCAGACTTAGCACGATTGCCGAACTTTACAAAGTCGCAATTACCGTTAATGTAAAGAGCCGCAGCATAGCAAGCGCCAACTTCCTTGATGGTGAGATTGGACTTATTACCATAGCGGTCTTCCATCGAACCGGAGACATCAAGCATGATAACAGAATTACCTTCCAACTTTGGCATGTTGCCGCAAGCAATGCGGAAAGCAGTATCAAGTGCAGTGATGACCGCAAAATTCTGAACATTTAAATTACGATAAGCGATATAAATCTGATAAGGAAATACAAGAGACTTCTTGATAGAAACCTCGTTAATAAGCTGGTCTACAAGATTATGCTTAATCCATTCGTCGTCAACGTCCTCTGCGAGAATGTTGTTGAGATTACGGATAAGAGCGAGATAACCGAGACGATTACCCTCAACCATATTCTTCCAACTATCCTTGCCAGTGGAGATATTGACTTCCCAAGTATCAGCAGCTTCTAGCTTACCATTCATGTAACCATCAACAATGCCACTCTTGGGATGAATGATATTGATAAGGTCATACATGTTATAGCGCTTGCCATTCATCTGATACTTCATAAGATTGTACTCAGAAAGACCAGACATATAATCTGCAAAACCACGAATCATAGAATGAGAACGCTTGCCACCAAGCATGTCAACAGCTGCGAAAATCTCAGACATATCATCAGGACGATGACAGAAAGCCTTATAGAAATCGCGCTTGCGCTCAAAGCTCTGACCATTCAGCATAGCCGCAACAAGCTGCGAGACACTACGCATACCAAGTTGGTTTCGTGCAAACATGGCACACTTACCAGCGAACTCAGCGCCATACTTATCAATTACAAGATTCGTAAGTTCGATGAAACGAGTCTGCTGCGTGTCGGCATTCTCGTAGAAACCATCGTCCATCTTGCTAGAGAACAGGAAATTCACCCAATTCTCAAGTACATCCTTCTTGTAATTCTTGCCGCCCTCGTATGACATAGAACGCTCGGGCTTAACCTTTTCATTAAACTTAGACATATTTTATCACTTTCTCTTGGAAGGAAAACTTTCCTATATTATAACGTCTGTTTATATGACTTGTCAAGTAAAATTTTAGAAAAAACATCTAGGTCATGGAAACCAGAGTAGTCAATGATTTTCAAATTGCCAAGAGCATCATAACCATAATTGCCAGTATGCAAGTCTGAAATCTTTTCTTTATAAAGAAAATCAATAAAGCGTTGAGTTGCCCTTCGACCATACGTTTCAATGAAAACGCTACACTCTGTAGTATAAAATTCACTATAGCTATCTTTGTGCTCTTTGCAGCTTTTATCAATCATTGCCTTTGCAATTTTATCCGTCTTGCGGCAATTGCTCTTTTTACGACTATATGTTTTCCCAGCGCAAGAAGAAACATACACCGGAACGCCGCATATAAAACCTAAAAAAGCAGTCTTAGTAAACATCTGATTAACATTATACTTGCGGGCAATACGATAAATATATTCTTCAACCGCACAATAGTCATTTGCATCTACTGGATATGCACCATCATTATTTGCATTTTTATAAAGGACTACATCATCAAAGCAGAAATACGTAGGCACACGCTCTTGCTCAGCACAGTCTTTAAAATATTGATTATCTTCATCCTCAATATGAAAAAATCCAATATAAGGAATCTTAAACACATAGTTGTCAAATTCTTTAAAATGAAATACAGATTTAGAACAACCACCATTAACCCAATCAGCACCAATAGTATTGCCAATTTGCTTAATAAAATTATAAAAAGTGTCTTCAACGGCATATTCAAAATATACCTGAGACAATTTTAAAAACTCAGGATTACAATTACGAAACCTATTATCAATAAAATTAAGCATCTCTGATTTATTCATATAGTTTCCTTTCTTCGTTCCACTATATTATATCATTTCAGAGTTGCATTTGTCAATTATTTTCTTTTTAGTGCCGATGGCCTTGCCTTTTTCATCTAAAACTGTACCGATAGGACATCTTTTATAGACATATTTTAAAAATTCGTCTACCCTTTCAGTCCCATTTTTGTACATACCAAAAGAAAGAAAGGGTAGAATCTCATTATTTATATGCTCATATTCAGCATATGTATCATTGTCTAATTTTCTAGTGCATCCTTGCCTAGATTCTTCTGGAACATATTCACCTATGCGGCACAATGGGCATGAATCATTATCGCAGTCATGGCAATATAGGCTAACGATTGTATAATCATCCACTTGGTTGCCAGTCTTTTATAAATCTAGCTGGATTGTATGGAATCCATACTTGATAATCTGGTGGCAGAACTACTCTTACTTCTACTGACTCTGTGACTATAGGAACACCGTTTACATATATCATCTGTGAATCAGATTCAATATGAATATCATATTGCTGTCCATGTTTCAATTCAACATTCATTGGCGGCACAGGATTTTTATATACCCAGTCTTCACCAATATATGTATACATTAGCGAGCCTTGCGGATTTCAAAGATAGGGTCATAATAAGTCTTGCCAGCTTTGACTTTCTCAAGAAATGCTTCGGCATTCTTCTTCTCGACAAACATCATTGCCTTGCTTGAATCAGTTGTGCGCATACCTTTTGCTGTAAGCATACGGAACTGCTTATCAATATAAGGTTCCTTGGTGCGCTTTCCGTAAATCATCCACATAATTTAATACTCCTATTCTTCTATGATATGCTTTAAACGAATTTCTTTAGTAAAATTGTTAATTGCTTCTATCTCTTGGTCTTGATAGCAATCATATACTTGGTCAACATTTCCAAGCCATACAAAATGCGTATATCCATCTTGATTTACCAAACCAAACAAATCAAAAGTCTTATATTCAGGTCGGCCTTGAATGATTGCATCTTCGAGTGTCATTAAATCTCCCTAGAGAATGTCTTTTTCTTTTGACATAATTATAACATATAAAAAGTGAGCCGTCAAGAAAAATTTGGCAGCCACTTAAAATTTTATTTAGTTGTTAAGAATGTACTCGCGTACTCGTGCTTGAGTAAGACCCTTGATTGCGGCCAGTTTGACAGAAGCAGCTTTCTTCTTCTTGAAGAAATCCCAGAAGTTCTCTTCCATAAGTTCGTCAAGAACCTTATTGATAGCCATGCCGAAGAACTTGTCGTTCTTGCAATCAATTTTCTCCATATCAAGAGCGATAAGAACTTTATTGACTTCCTTCTCGACAAAAGCCTCAGTGCAATACTTCTCTACAAACTCCTTCTCCAAAGAGTCATTGCCCGTGTAGACAGTCTTCTTCTTAGACTTGTAATGATGCCACTCGTCACGAACAATCTTGGCAATCTGAACATTACCCCATGGGTCGCGCACGCAAGGGTAAGCCTTGATTACGATGCCCTCACCGATAGTCCCCTTTGGAAGATTGTAAGTACACTCGTCAACGTGCTTGTTCACATCGTCCCAAGTCATGTTGCTAATGCGGCAAATGACAGGAACGCAACGATGATAGAACTTACTAACTACTGGACACCATACATCATAATCAACATACTCACCATCCTTAGTATTGAGAATATCAAAGATGAAGAATCCGCCTTCAAGATAAGTCTTGATAGTACCAGTGAACTTGCGGCCATCAACACCGCCAAGCCACTCGCCGTAAATGATATAATTAGGATGGTCAAGCAACCAATTCTTTAGTGCCTTAACCTCAGTATCGTCAGTGTTGGTGATATAATCAGCGAAACCAGCGTTATCCTTCTCGATAGAAATCTCACGAGTACGGCTACCGCAAGTAATATTTCCATTATCGTTTACCCAGATAGAACTATTCGTACCATCCAGCTTCGGCTGCAAAATTGTGTCACGACCGATAAAGTTCTGAACTTCTGCACGAGTCGAGCGCTCAAGATGCACATACTTATTGAAATGAGACATTATAAAATCCTTTCTCTTGTTTTCGTAATTACATTATACACAAATTTTTGGCCGCACGCAAAAACTTTTTTTCTTCTCTTTTTACTGTTTCTTTTTACTACTTTGCATAGCAAAGTAGTTTATTTTTCTTTAATCCTTTTTCTCTTCTTTTAATAGAAATTACTGTGCGTAGCACAGGAATTTCTTTATAATAAAATCTTTTATATATAAAACAATTATATAATATCTCTTATATATATAAAAGTCAATATACATATATAAACTAATTTAATTATATTATAAACTAATATAATTTATTTTATATATATTTAAGGGGTAAACCCCTTAACAACCCAGTTAAAAGTATAATGATTTTCAAGTCTTTTGTCAAGAAAAATTTTTAATTAAAATTCTTTCTAAAAAGTATTGACATACAATATGATTATGGTTTATAATATAGCCAACGCATAAAAGAAAGGATATTACATGGAACCAATTACAGCAGAAAAAGCACGTGACATGCGTTATGTCGCTCTAAAGAAGAAAAGGGAAGAGCGGTTCAAGCAAGTTCAAAAATATGATTATTTCAATATTGTAATGAAAGATATTGAAAAAGCAGCCAATGATGGTAAGAATAGTGTAGACTTCTATCCGCATGTATCTGACTTCTACGAAGAAATCGTTCAGAGCGGTAGCATCGTTCCTGCCGCAGAGAAAGACTTCACCAATCCACAGAAGGAAGTATTTGCATCTCTTGAAGAGTCTCTTGGCTATAACGTAACACGCAATGAACATTATCAAGTAACTTATTTCCGTGGCGTTGACCGAATTGATATTACGATTAGTAAGTATACTATCTATTGGTAGGCAAAAATGAAGCATACGCTAATTCTAATGTGCGGTGTAACGCAGAGCGGTAAGTCTGTATTTGCAAAGGCAATTCAAGATTCACATGAAGACTGTATGGTAATCAAAAGAGATAATTGCCGCATGTATAATTCAGAAGAAGCCGACACAGTTGACAAGCGCTTTTATAACGCAGTTAACATTGCCTTAAAATCACATCGTTACGTTGTGGCGAATGACCGCAATATCAATCGCGCTCAACGCGATAAGTTTTTCAACAATGTACATTACAATGGCTGCGAAGTTATTTGCGTTTGGGTTGAAACTCCAAAAAATGTAGCAGTTGCGCGCAATAAGAATCGTGATAAATATCATCGTCTAAGTGAAAAGGAAATTGCAGAAATGTATAGATGCAAAGTTTCGCCACAAGACAATGAACCGTTTGACAAGATTGTATTTATTTCAGAGCAGCAAAACTACGCTATCGGCACAAGCAATATGCAAATCTTGCCAATCATTGACCAATTAAAAGCAATCTAGTCTTACAATTGAATATTAAAGTCAACTATGATGAAAGGTTATAATGTTTAAAATTCTTATTTTTATTATTGGTGTAATCATTACGGTTGTAGGAATTGCCGTATGTCTATCTTTCTTCAAAGAAGATAAACATGAAGAGCGTGTTCCACTAGGGCTACGAGCGGTAGTTATCGTGCTTGGTCTAATTGCTATTGGCCTTGGCTGTGTCTACTCACAAGACGTAGGTGAAGTAGTTGTTCTTCGTTCTCTTGGCGGCAATCTAGCTGGGTCTACTACAGATGCAGGCTTTCACTTTACTACGCCTTGGAATGATGTGATTACATTTGATACACGTAATAACCTAATCAACTTTTACGGTAAAGACACAGAATACTCCTATGATGGTGGTTCTGCTGAGGGTCCTTGCGTAACTGTAAATGATAAGTCAGGTTCTTCTGCTAATGTTGATATTCAGATTAACTATAGCCTTGACCCGAAGACAGCTGAGTATCTTTACACTGAATACGGCACCCAAGAGAACTTCACCAAGAATTATGCAGCTAATGACCTCCGTTCTGTAGCACGTGAAGTTTCTGGTCAATTCGATACCATTACAATGCTAACTGACCGCGCTCAGTATACCAAGGCTGTTCAAAAGGCTCTTGAAAAGAAGTGGTCTAAGATTGGTCTTACTGTTGAGCAGGTAAGCGTTCAGGATATTTCTTATGCTAAGTCTATTACTGACGCGTATGCTGATTCTCAGGCCGCAGAAGTAGAGAAAGCCAAGGCTCAAAACCAGCAGGAAACTGCAAAGATTAAGGGTGAGACTAAGGTTATCGAAGCTACGAAAGAAGCAGAAGCAAACCGTGTGCTTAATGAGTCTCTAACTGATAATGTTCTAACCCAAGAGTACATTGATGCTCTAAAGGAAATGTCAAAGAATGGCAATACTGTAGTTGTGCCGCAAGGGTCAACGCCAGTAGTCAATACAAAATAATATAAATTAGTCCCAAAGTTTCTATTGACTTTGGGACTTTTTTGCTATATAATAGACTTAAATAAAATCCAAGAGAAGGAAGAATAATGGGAATTGATGCTATTACAATTATCTGCATCACTGTTCTTGTGATTGCGGCAATTGCTGGAAAATGTTATATGGAGCATATAGCTTTAGAGACTAGAAAGATTCGCGCTAAAGCAAGTCCGCAGCAGAAAAATCTTGACAACGTTCCATACACATACGATGATATTTGGAAGGTCAAGATTAAGTAATGATTTGTTTTGCTATTGGTTTCTTTTTTGGCTACACTGTAGCATGTCTCATGTTTAATTCTAGGGAGTAGTAATGGCAGATTGTCTATTTGTACTATATGTACTTTTTATGTGCGGCTATTCGTATATTGCATTTGCCGCACGTTTTGAAAAGTTTCGTTTTGAAATCTATAAGGCATTTCTTGAAATGTTTTAATTGACTTTTGACTTTATATTTGAAAGGAACAATTATGCGTGATGTAAATAGAATCTATGATATTCTTGTAAAGTTTCAAGACCTTTGGGAGCAGTACCCTGACCAGCGTTTTGGGCAGATTATCTCTAATTATCTTGTAAATGATAAGGAAGATATTTTCTATATTGAAGATGATGAAATCTCTCAGCGTCTTACTGACCAGCTTTCACTGATTGAGTGGTAATATGAATGTTTATTGTTTATTGGCAGCTATGACTGATGAATTAAAAGAAAATACATATGTCCAATTTACGCTGTATGATATTCCTGATATGCAAACTGAATCAGTTCCAGTAAAAGAATGGCTGGCTGAAAAGCATGAGGAAATTTTAAAGGCAGATGTAATTAACTTTGATATTGAATCTGATAAAAATTATGGTTATTTAATGTTTACTATCTTTATTACTATGTAAAGGACGTTATGATTACTCAGTATGGCTACAGCACAGAGTTCTGTGAGACGGCAAAGCGAAATGTCATTGATGCGTATAAAAAGTGGACTGATGAAGAGATTAAAGCTGACCTACAAAAGAATAGGCTCCCAATGGTTTCTATTTTTATGAATGTAGGGTACAATATCAATATTGCTAGCGGCATCCGTGCGCATAATGCGTTTCTTGGGAAAGAAGTCTATATCGTTGGCCGCAAGAAGTGGGATAGACGTGGCTCAATTAGCACTCATAGATATGAAACTGTATATCATGCTGATGATTTCGATGAAGTTCTTGGGATTCTTCATCCTCTTGGATATACTATTTTTGCTGTAGATAATATTCCAGAGTATAATCCGCAGAATATTTATGATGTTGACATTCCAATGAAGTCTGCGTTTGTATATGGGAATGAGTGTGATGGGCTACCAAAAGAAATCATTGACAAGTGTGATGAAATGATTTATATTCGCCAATATGGCTCTTGCCGCTCATTGAATGTTGCGCAAAGCGCAGCATGTTGCATGATGGAATACTCTCGACGCTATAGGATGAAAGGTTAATATGCGTTATTGCAAGATTCAAGCTATTGTAAATGATATTCCATATACTTTATATGGACAATTTGATAATCTTATTTCATATGATGAAATTGAATATTATATCTCCGAAGCGATTGACTTTAACATCGAAGATGATAAAGAAGAACTTGACTTTGAAGTTATATTGATGGACGATTTTGGCGCAGAGTTTAAATGCGAGGACATGTCCTTAAACGATTGGCTCAATACTGTCATTTGTGATTACAAGCATGTGCGTCCTATCCTTCAAATCTATGTTTTAGGAAACCTCATGGATAACATGGTTTCTATATATCGTTCATATGAGGAAGATATTAGTAAAACTCCACAGTATCTTTATCTTAGCGGTGAAGTAAGCAAAGAAGAAGGTCGCAAATATTCTGCTGCATATGTCGTATCGCCAGACAAACAACGAGTTGAAGTGATTGAGGACGGATGGAAAGACATGCTCGGTCGCATTAAGCGTGACGGTAATATGGGTGGCGTGTATATTAAGACAGGTATCTTTACTGTATTCGATGTGTCGCAAGAGGACTATGAGCGATATAAGAAGAATACGGAGCTAGTATTAGATTAAAGGCGGGATTCTATTGAACAACAATATCCAAGTTAACGTGTCTATTCCTCGTGGTATTGATGCCGTCAATGTGCTAGGCCCATCAGATAGGTATGTGAAGGCCATTAAAGAGCAAATTGATGACTCTCTACGTGTTAATCTTGGACGCTCTAAGGAAAAGAATAATATCGTAATTTTTGGCAAGGAGAAATCTGTACATCAAGCTCAAGAGGTATTTGAAAAGCTGATTGAAATTGCTTGCTCAAAAGACGAAATCAGTACAGATGAAGTACAGCTTCTTGCAAGGCAAAGTGCGGATGGCGGCATCTTTGACAATTCTGATTCTTCTACCACGATTTTGAAATATGGTAAGAAAGAAATCAAGGTCCGCACAGAAGGTCAACTTGAATATCTAAATAGTATGCGGCACAATGCTATTACTATTTGTATTGCTCCTCCTGGTGCAAGCAAGACCTATACAGCAGTATGCTATGCTCTGTCTCAGCTTATCAATAAGAATGTAGATACTATCGTTATCTCTCGTCCAATGGTTTCAGCAAAAGGTGAAGCAGATTTAGGCGCACTTCCCGGCACTGCCGATGAAAAGTTTTCACTATATGCACTTCCTATGATGGATGTATTTGAACGAGTTCTCGGGCGTGAGAAACTTGATTCATATATCGAAAAGGGTAAAATTAAGATGTTACCGCTAGGATATATGCGCGGATGTTCTCTATATAAGACTTTCCTTCTCGTGGATGAAGCAGAGAATATGAATACGATTCTAGGAAAACTTGCAGTCACACGTTTAGGAGAAGATTCTAAGATTGTCTTGTGCGGCGACTTGGTTCAGCAAGATTCCAAAGGCGAAAGCGGTCTTGAATATCTTGCCAATAGTCTGAAAGATGTATCTGGTATCGGCGTTGTCCGCATGACAGAAGCAGATGTTGTAAGGCACGCTCTTATTACTAAAATGCTAAATGCTTTTGCCGCATACGATGAAAAATAATTATTGACTTTTGAATTATTTTATTCTATAATATATTTAGTTTAAGAAAGGATGCGGTCATATGAATTGGAACGATTTATCACCAGAAGCAAAAATCTATATTGAGTTAAGCCCTGTAGAGTTTGCAAAAACTTCTATGGCCGCTTCTATTTCTCTATTGGAGAATGCCAATAGCACTAAAGAGTATGAGCGTATTATCTCGAATTGTGTAAACTTGCTTACACTATGCGGCAAGTCGATTGGTTATCATCCTAATTTTACTTTGGTGAAATAAAGTTCTTGACGCTGGATACATCTTATGATATTATATATAATATAAGATGTGAAAGGATTTAATAAATGGCTGAGTTTAGTAAGCATGATATGAAGATGTTTGATTTGGCGCGAAAGGCGGCACTGGAATCTACATATGAACCTTTTAAACTCGGGGCGGTAATCTCATACAAGGGACGTGTTCTTGCTACTGGTCATAATAGTCGCAAGACTAATCCTTTGCAGAAAAAGTATAATCGCAAATATAGGACTTTTAGGTATAATGGAAAGCCTATTCATGATTATTTGCACGCTGAAATGGATTGTTTGCTAAACATTCCAAAGTGCATTGATATAAATATTAATTATAGCAAGGCAAATATTTATATTTATCGTATTTCACCCGGCAAGCCACTTCTCATGGGCAGAAGTTTTCCTTGCGCCGCATGTCTTAACGCTTTGCGAGACAAAGGAATTCGCCATATCTATTATACAGATGACAATGGTTTGGCTTTTCAAGAACTTTATTAAAATTTGGTTATTTGGCTGCTTTATATAAAATAAATAAAACAGATTCTAGTAATAATAATTATTGGCATTGTCTATGCGACTGTGGTTTGGAAGTAGACGTTTCTGCAACGGCGCTAAAGACGTTAAGCACTACTTCATGTGGATGCGCTGGTAGAAGTCTTGTTGGACAAATGTTTGGAAGGTCAAAAGTTATCCAAGCAAGTCAAAAAGGAAGTAAAAATAAATCAAAATTATGGAAATGCCAATGTAGTTGTGGTAATATTGTATATGTTGGTACAGGACATTTAATTTCTGGACATACTAAATCGTGTGGATGTTTAAAATCAAAGGGAGAATTCCTTATAAATGAAATCTTAAATAATTCAAATATACCTTATATCACGCAAAAGACTTTTGAAGGTTGCATTAATCCTAAAACGTCTTGTCCATTACGTTTTGATTTTTATTTGCCAGACTATAATACTTGTATCGAGTATGATGGTATTCAACATTATAAAATTACAGGATGGAATGACGAAAACAACTTTAATGAAGTATTATATCGTGATTCTATAAAAACGAAATTTTGCATTGATAATAATATCAATCTTATACGTATACCATATTATGATTATAATAAAATTAATTCTCAATATTTATTAGAGAAGTTAGGTATGTGATAACATGTTTATTGTAATTGTTAGCATTGTTGTTATTTTTCTTTTTTCTGTATACGCATATTACTATGGAAAGCGATTTAAGTAATGAATTGTATTATTATTCCTGACAAGGAAATGAATTCATACATTACAAAACTCAATCCGAATTTTGTATTTGTATGGTGTGAACAGTATACTACCCTTGTAGATTTCGTTAATGGCAAGCGCGTTCCTGTTCGTGATACATATGATGCAATTGTTCCGCATTTTATTCTTGCATATGGCGATGATGAAGCTAAGAAGATTGTTGGCGATGCTGTACTGCACAACATTTTAGCAGAAGTGACGCAGATTTATCACGACACTAGCCGCAAGGTCTATATCATCACTTATTAAATATCTCCCCGTAACTTAAGTGCATAAAGCCAGGTCTTCTAAACCTAATCATGCGAGTTGGAGTCTCGCCGGGGAGTCCACATATAATATCTCTTAATGAGATTTTATATATTAGACAGCATTTTTCTTTGAAAGGATTTATTGTGAAAATTCGTGACTGGGACGAACTTGAGTATAGCGATGATGATACTTTTGAAAAGTTTTCCCACAAAGCAAAGCTAATTCGTCAGCGCAAAGACGATACTTATAAAGCAAAACGTAAGGAAAAGTTAGAGCGCATGGAATTTGAAGAAAATGCTACTAAGGGAGAGGACTAGTTCCTCTCCCTTTTTTTGTAGAAAAAAATATTTGCCGCACAGTTATATATATGATATAATATTATTAAACCAAGAGAGAGGAAGACAAATGAACGAAATCGATATGCTGCGTAATAGCTCGTTTGTGCGCGAGAAGCATCTTGCAAATGGAATCTCGTCTTTTAATTTCTCCAACAAGTGCTTTTTCAACCAAGCATGGGACTCCATCAATGTAAAGGCGCGCGGACTTTTCGTGAAAGATAATAAGGTTGTTGCACGTTCGTACAACAAGTTCTTCAACATCGGAGAGCGTCCTGAGACTGAAATGGATAGCCTACGCGAGAACCTTGTGTTTCCTGTGTGCGCATATGTCAAGTCTAACGGATTTCTTGCGATGATTTCTGCCGACCCGACCGAGGACGGTAAGCTGTTCATCGCATCCAAGAGCACGAATGAGGGAGATTTCGCAGGATATATCCGTGACGTTCTTGACAAGACGTTGACCACTGCACAGCAGGAGGAATTCGCAGAATATCTGCGCAAGAATGACTGCACTGCTGTCTTCGAGTGTATTGACCCAATCCATGACCCGCATATCGTTGAGTATTCGCATCCTCACCTCGTGCTTTTGGACTTGGTGTACAATGATTTCAACTATAGCCATGCGGGGTACTATACCCTTATTGATGTAGCTGGACATTTTGGATTCTATTGCAAGGTTCTTAGCAAAGTCATTGCTAACTGGCAGGAGTTTGAATCTTTCATTGACAAGTGGTCCGCACGTGCATACATCGAGGGCTTTGTCTTCGAGGATGCAGACGGATTCATGGTGAAATATAAGACCCCTTGGTACAAGAACTGGAAAAAGGCTCGTGGAGTTTTGCAGCAGGTTTGGACTGGACGTGATATTGAGACTATCAAAAATATCAAGACCAAGCTGGCATTTGAACCTCGTCTTATGGATGCAATTCCTGAGTTCGTGGAAGAGTGCCGCGAGCAAGGTCGAGGAACTTGCCCTTCGGTAATCGAGTTGCGTAACTGGTTTGAAAATTAATCTTGACGATTGGCTATATCATATGCTATAATTATGGTATAGCCAAGAGAGAGGAAAAGATATGATGGCTTCTTATAACACTGCTATTCTGCACCTTGCAAACTATTATCTTGAGCATCATGATGATATTTCCGAGTATTATCTTGATGGTGCAATTGATATGATTCACAACATCTATGGCGTGCGCGTAGAGCGAGTTTCCTCAGATATGTATAAGATTGCCGACATTTTGATGGAGGACTAACAATGCTGCACATGGACAATTCTGTGGGCAATCCCATGATGCTTCTTGCTTCTGAGGAAGAAATGGAGCAGAAGGTCGATGCTGTAATCCAGACTATTGAAACTGAATATGACGGGCGTGCTTCTGCCGATATTGTCTATGACCTCTTGGATTCTTATGAGGTTGAGACTTCCGATTTGTCGCAATGGTTGTGGAATCGTTTGGCCGCATATCTTTAATGATTTTTAGGGTGATTGTCTCTTGACAATTGCCCTTTTTTGCTATATAATATAAAATAGGTTATTATGAAAGGATGATATATGATTAAATTGGCAATTCCATTTCAATTGAATGGCGAATTGAACGATGAAATCAAAGAGTTTAACATTCTCTTTTACAAATCTCGCAATTCAATTGAAGACCTTATTGACTTTGTGCAGGAGTATGAGGATACTCGCATCAATCTTGAATTCCCAGAAGGTATCCATATGCCTACAGTCAAGTCAATTAACAAAGTATCAGACAAGATTTATATCCGCGTAGCGCCAACAGATATTACAAAGGCCGCAGAACTTAAAGAGAACTCATATAAGTTTTTCTTTAATCAAGATATGAAGGTTCCAACTTATTCTTGTCTTGAATCTTTTATCAATCTAGGTGTATCTGATGTATATATTGCTGATGATTTATGTTATAATCTAAAGAATGTACATGACATTTGCCAAGAGAATAACGTTCAAATGCGTCTAATTTTAAATCAGGTGCCATCAATGACACTTGACCGTGGTATTAATCCAAAGGCTCCCATTTTCATGCCAAAAGATATGGATATTATCAATCCATACTTTGATGTTTTTGAATTTGAATGCGGCCTGCCATATGATTGGGCAAAGTTTGATGTCTTATATCGTGCATGGTTTATCAACAAGTATTGGCATGGCCAAATGAGCGAAATCAACGAAGATATAGATATGGACTTTCATTGTGACGCAATTCATCCAAGTTTCACCGCAAGCAAGATTGGCTGCGAACGCCGTTGCTGCAAGCGTCTATCAAATCATTGCAATAAGTGTGAAGATTTTCTGTCTCTTGGCGAAGTCTTAAAAAAGAAGCAAATCCGTTTTACAAATTAACTAATTGGGCAAATGATTATAATCTTTTGCCCACATTTTTTATATATTTTTAAGCAATCGTCTTGTCGTATAGGAATAGAAAGAGGAATTATCCGAATGAAATTCATTAAAAACAAAACGAAAGCATTGGCTATGTGCCTATCCGTAGTGGCACTCGCTGGCGTGACAAATGCTTTTTGTGTGAATGAAGCAGATGCAATCATCGTTAATGACGAAATTACAAATGCGGTAGTCCGCACAACTACACTTGATGCTATGATTCCATATAAGGAAGATGGGTACGATAACGCTCAGACATGGCTAGTGGATAAATGTAATATGAAAGACTCACAGTTTGATGAAGCCATATACATTATTCAAAATTACGGAGACTATCTTGAACAGAATGATATTCTAGAGATTCAAGATATTATGGAGAAGCAATCTGTTTGCGACACTATTACAGAGTTAAAGCAGTATAAAGCTCGACTTGATAGCTGGAAACAGTATGGTGCAGATAAGAAACAGAAAGCACTCCAAGAGAAGAAAGAAGCAGAAGAACGTGCGGCTCAAGAAGCTGCTGCTAAAGCGGCTGCGCAGGCAAACTACCAGAATCAGCAATCTAGTTCATATAGCGCTCCAAGTTATTCATATGCTGATTACTCTTGGAACGGTTCAGCGCGTGACTTCATCGTTTCTAAAGAAAGTGGCGGCAGTTATAGTGCCACCAATGGACGCTACTATGGCGCATATCAGCTTGATATTTCCTATTTGAATGGAGACTTGTCGCAGGAAAATCAAGACAGGGTTGCTGAACAATATGTGTCAAATAGATATGGTAGCTGGGAAAATGCGGCCGCACACTGGCAGTCTCATGGTTGGTACTAAAATATTTTCAATAAAATAGTTGACTTCTAGAAAAATATTTGTTATAATATTAACGAAGTTAAAGGAACAAAAGAATTAAAAGGAGAATAGTAAATGGCAGAATCTTATGGTCTAAACTTTAATCTAGCTATGACAACGAATGAGGATGGTGTTATAGACCTCGGTGTACATGTAACTGATTCTGATGGCCTTGACCTAGACCATAAAGCTAGTGGCAAAGATGCTATGAAGGTTATTGATGAGCTAACTAGCATTCTTACGCGCGAGCTTGTGACTGTATCCAATGGCCGCAAGCAGAAGAAGGATAAGGAGCAGGCTGAGAAGATTAAGAAGGAGCGCGAAGAGCGTGCGGCTAAGCTCGCTGACCTAAAGTCTCAGGCTGAGAAAATCAAGAAGCAGATTGAGGAAATCGAAAAGGACACTAAGGATACAAAGACTGTCCGCACAAGCCGTCCTTCCTATGAGTTTCTTCTTGACCAAGATTTCGCTCGTCTGCTAAAGCTATTTAGTTAAAAAAAGTTCTTGCCAAGAGGTTTAAGAAGTTATATAATATAGTTAAAGAAAGAGAGAGGAAGGTATCATGGATTTGTTTGTCAAAGATAAATATTACAATATTGACTCGAAGCGCGACTTGGACGTTTGCTTGAAAGAGAACGGCTTCAACTATGATGAATTAGAGTCCGTGATGCTTTCCTATCATGAAGCACAGTACGCAACTGGTGTTGAAGGTCTTATCGGCGATGATTTGTACGAGGTCCAGCACGCTATCAACTCTGAGCTGAGTGACTTGGAAAACGAGATTAAGAATCTTAATGGTCGTTCGTGCAAGAATAACACTCGTGCGGATATTGCAAATCGACTTAGTGATATTTACGCCAATCTTATGGACTTAAATCTTTCCTGTCAGGTGTATGACAGGGACACGCTGTAAGGAGCTTTTTATGGGACAGGATATTCATGTTTATCTCGCTAGGAAGATGAGCGAGTATGCTCAGAAGAATGGATGCGAAAAGTATTATCCAGTAGAGCTGTATACTAAGTATGACAACGACGGTGCTGTTTCGTATGAGTATGCAGAGCCTTATTGTGTCCGCAATTATGAGCTGTTTTCTTGGCTCATGGACGGTAATGGACGCACATATGTAGATGAAGCTGACCATCCTATCGGTAAGTATTTTGAGTATGATGGTCTTGTGCCGCGAAAGATTCTCAAAGAGTGGGAAGACTGGGAAGAGAGTGGCGCATATGGATATAATGTTGTCACGCTTGCTGATATTATTGACCATTATAATATGATTGACTCTCACAAGTATGCAGTTAATGATATGCTCGGAAGTCATTCCTTTAACAATGAACTTAAAGATAGTGTCGGTGATTTCATCGAAGACATTAAGCATTATTGTAGCATTGAAGGAGCATATTATCTAACTCCGCAGGATATTCTTGTTGTCTATTGGTTTGACAGTTAAAAAAAGTTCTTGACAGACGTTATACTAATATGGTATAATAACTTTAGTTACAAAATAAAAGTTCTGGGCAAAAAGTTATAATTTTTGTTGCGCAACTATTATATTGTAATAGTGGTGTTAGAGCCTGCAAGATTTCTAGAGTATTGCAGGCTCATTTTTCTTTTGGTAAAGCCAGCTTAGTATAACAGTAATACATCGCTCTTGTAAAGCGAAGCAGACAGGGCAGCACTGTCAGTTGGCTCCATTTATTATTTAAGTTGGTGATAAAATGTCTTATATTTATGTAATTACCAACGATGTTAACGGAAAACAATATGTTGGAAAAACTAATAAGTCAATCAGCAAAAGATTTAAAGAGCATATTTCAGATAGCAGAAAAGAAAGATGTGAAAAACGTCCTCTGTATTCTGCTATGAATAAATATGGCATTGAGCATTTTCATGTTGAGCAATTAGAAAAATGCTCCGTTGAAGATGCGGCAAAACAGGAAGAATATTGGATTTTTAAGCTAAATACATATGGCTGTAATGGATATAATGCTACAAAAGGTGGAGACGGAAAACCTTTTTATGATTATCAAAAAATAGCTGATATGCATACTGAAACACATGATACGATAAAAGTAGTAAAACATTTTCATTGTTGTGCAGATACGGTTAGGTACGCATGTAAACAATGCAATGTAGAAATACTGCAATCTAATGTTCTTTCTAAAGAACGATATTCTAAAAGTGTATGTTTAATAGAAAAAGACAAGATTTTTCAATCGTTGCACGAAGCATCCGCTTGGCTTTTTGATAATAACTACACTACAAATAAATCAACACAAGGAATTTCAAGGCATATTAAGCAAGTTTGTGAAAATAAAGAAAAGACGGCATATGGTTTTCATTGGGTGTATATATAAAATTAGTGTTGTATTTTAACAATATATGTATTATATTGTTAAAATAGAGTGCTAATCTTAGACACTCTCTAAGTGATAAGTAGAGCGAACTTTGAATTCGTCTGTGCTTATCCCAAGTCAATTTAGCGGTTTGGGCAGTCGCTATATAAATTTGTCCATTTTCTGCTCATAGCGCAATTGGTAGCGCTCAAGTTTTGGGAACTTGGGGTTGCTCGTTCAAGTCGAGCTGAGCAGACCATTGGCTCTTAGTTCAACAGTAGAACATATGACTCTGAATCATAAAATTTCTGGGCAGCACAGAAAGAGCCAGCCTAGTTAAAAAATTACTTGACAAACGCCGAGTAATTTTATATAATATAGTTAACAAATCGTGATGGTGAAGATGTGGGTTCGACTCCCGGACAGGCCGAGTTAACGGCGGTTAGTTTAATTGGTGAGAATAGCACCTAGCGATTGTGTTATATCCAATGCCTGGGGAGAGGTTATCGCTGCAAGGTAAATGTCTCCCGACTTCTATAGTCTTTTGCAGGGACTATAGATTAAAGGGTTGGCGGTTTTCCCAGTTTGAAACCGTCCACGTGATTATATTATCTTGCTTGCAAGATTTTATATATGCCGTCTCTGTAGCCGTAGACAATGCGGGCCAGCGCATACTTGAAAAGAAGCGCCTAGGGGAAGAGGAATCTGGTATATTTTGGTAGTTTTCAAACCTCGGCAGATGTGAAAATTACTACTTTAATTGCGGGTGGGAGGTCAGTATCTCACGGAGTCTCATAAGCTCTGTTAAGTTTCGGCAGCAGAAACACCTCGCGACCAATTTTTGCTATAAAAAATTATTTGACAAATAGTTGAATAATTTGATATAATATTTCTAGAAGGAAAGGGAAAAAGGATAGTCAACAGTACCGTCAACAAACCAGTGACCCTGCGGCTTATTGCCAACACCCAGAAGTGTAATGCTTAGTACGCCGTTAGGTTGACCATTTGTTTTCTTCTAGTGTAGTAAACCAAGAGAAAGGTAAGGAAGTATGGCACAGTCAATCGAGACGATGGAGCAGCGTTATCAGATGCTTATCAATCGCAAAGGTAAGAACTCAGAGAATGTCGGCATCATGCGCAAACTTCGCCGCAAGATTAACAAGGCAAAGCAGGGTGTCATTCTTTCTTAGCTAATTTATTTATTATGCGTGATGAGGGTTCAGTTACTTCATGAAGATTTTATGGTATATTTTAAATGCGGTACGCTGCATTTGTTAGTCTGACCCCAATTTTTCCGCATATTTTTTCTTGACTTTTGGTTTATAATATTATATAATATATATAGACCAAGAGAGAAAGAGGTTTGTTATGAAGCAGTTCGTCATTTGTCGTGAAAAGACTTGCGGAATCTATTCGATTCGTGTCAACACTGATTGCTCTGTTGTTCGTTTTGAAATTATCAAGAGCTTTGATACGTTTGAAGAAGCTGACGATTATCTTCATAACGCTCTTTTATCTAAATAATCCATTCTATTGGAGTGTAATTCAGTTGGTAGAATGTTGTTAACTCAACGTGTCGCAAGTTCGAGTCTTGTCACTCCAATAGAACAAAGTGTGGCTTATCTACCCTGCTGGAGTGTAGCTCAATGGTAGAGCGTTTAACCGTTAATCAAAATGTTGTAGGTTCGAGTCCTACCATTCCAGCAGAGTAGATAGCTACTCAGTTTATCCAAAAGTAGAAAAGGAGCTTTGATGTCCTCGTATTCCTATAAAGGTGAAGTATTGGCAACTAAATATGCTTATATTCCCGACGATGCGGCCAATGCTCCCGCTCGTAAAAAGAAAAAGACAGTGAAGAAAGCCAATCATAAACACACTTACGATAAGAGTATTGTTATCAATTACTTTGATAAATATGCTGGCACATGGACTTATGCTTATAGGAACGTTTGTACTATTTGCGGTCGTATCGGCGATTTTGTTGACAACGAGGGAATTATCAAAAAGACTTTCCCGCATGTCAAACCAAGCTGGTTTGGTTTTGCTGTTTCTTTTGGATATAATGATGAATTCGCTGAATTTACCGAGTGGTCAAAGACTTGGTATCCTCTGATTATCTGGAAAGATTATCAGCCTTTGGATGACAAGTTTATTCCAGACGAGTTTTTTGACCAGCTTGGGATTCAGAAACAGACAAATTAAAGGCATGTTAGTATGCCTTATCTTGGGTTGGTGGAACTGGCATACACACTATTCTCAAAAAATAGCGCCGCAAGGCATTCGGGTCCGACTCCCGAACCCAAGACAAGGCATACTAGAAGCATAAAGGAGGAAAAGGCTATTAGACAATAATAAAAATAGAAGTAGGGCTGGAATGTCAGTGGCTATTGCATATTATGGTTCTAATGGCTATACTGTCTCTCTTCCTTTGTCTGATACACAGTGGTATGATTTAATTATTGAAAAAGATGGCGTCTTTCAAACTGTACAATGCAAATGTACAACGTCAAAAGATAATACTATATCTTTAAGAAGTTGTGGTGGCACTAATGGAAAAGAATATGATAATGTAACAAACCATCCTGTAGATTTATTATTTTGTTTAAATGGTACAACTGGTTTAATGTATTCTATACCAGTAAACAAAATTACGAATAAATCCCATATAAAGTTATATTCTGATATAACTGAGTGCCACAGTGGATATTTTGATACATATCAGTATATCGTACACTTGTAAATCTTCTGTCTTAGACTGGCTAGGGGCGGTACCTAGATGCGGCACCAACGTTTATTAAATGCGTGATTAAGATTCAGTTACTTCATTAATTTTGGTATGTTAATAATTAGACACTGAATCTAACTTTTCCGCATTTATTTTATTTACTATAATGCGTGATGATAAATCAGTTACTTCATTCTGGAAAAATGCGCTTGCAGGTTCGGCTCCTGCTCTGTGTCGGTACACATTTCACTGATTTAGGCTTTTCCGCATTCATTTTATTAAAGTAGACGATACGTGATAACGTTTCAGATACTTCAAATCTCCATTCTGAGCTGATTACTCAAACTGAAACACCTATTTCCGTATCGCTTTCTCTTGTGCGGCAAGTGATTAGTAAAGAGTTACTTCGTTATATGTTTAAATAAGAGCAGCTTTCATTAGAAAGAGGCAACCCCCACCTACACTCTTTACACTTTTTCCTTGCCATTATTTGTAAACCCCTTTCTCGCCTATATAGTGTGCGAGCTATATAGGCGCAAATGTGCGTGATTAAGATTCAGTTACTTCATAGGGCAATTAAAATAGTCTGAATCTAACTTTTTCGCACACATTGATATTTTTGTAGGGACTCTTTTGAGTCCCTATTTTTTTGTTGACTATTGGCTATATATTATGTTATAATATATTTAAGAAATCGAAAGGAGATTCAATGAGTGTTTTTGTTATTTCTGATACTCATTTTCAACATGAGAATATTATCAAGTTTTGTCCAGAGTCGCGTCCGTTTGATACGGTCAAAGAAATGAATGAAGCTATTGTCAAAAACTGGAATTCCGTTGTATCTCCTGATGATACTGTCTATCATCTTGGTGATTGCTTCATGGGACCACTTGAGACTGTAGCTAAATATGGCTCTCGTCTCAACGGCAAGATTCATGTGATTCCCGGCAATCATGATACCAAGAAGCGCATTGCAGAAATGGAAAAGCTCGGCTGGATTATCGAAAACAAGGTGTCTTGCCTTGATTACAACGATGTCAGTTTCATTATGATTCATGAGCGTCCCGAGGAAATGCGTGGAGACAGCGCCAATGTCATTCTGTATGGTCATGTCCATGACGCGGCTCCCAAGGGTCTTGTTGATTGGACATATCACGTAGGCGTTGACACGAATAATCTTACTCCTGTCAGCATTCATGATATTTGGCTCGATGTCCAGCAGAAAAAGATTGAGCTTGGAGAGTAAAATGGAAGTCAAGCATAAGGTCCAGCGTATCTGCGGCAATTGCAGATTTTATAAAAATTGCAGTTGCTATCGTTTCCCACCCAATGTAATTATTGACCCAACAGATTATAATGTTTATACTGTTCATCCTTCACCGCAAAGCGGAGATAGGTGCGGCGAATGGGCAATTCATCCTAAATTGGAGAAGCATGACTAACGATGAATATAAAATCTCATGTGAAGGTCTAAGCCATTGTCCGCAGCATAAGTATAGCAAGAAGCGTTGGGGCGAGAAAGGTTACTTTCATTGTGTCTGCAAAGACCAGCTCCATGATACTATCGGCGAGTCTTGTTTCCTTTTTGTGATGTAAACTCTGACCATACATGCGGTGAGTGCGTTCACTGGTTAGGCGATGTTACTTCAAAAGGTAAACGCCATGAGAAGTTTGGCTCTTGCTTTTATAGAATTGGCCGTATTGGAGCTTGGTGGCCTACATGCTGTCCTCAGTTTGTAAAAAATGTCGCTGATATAAGTAGTTATGATTTTATTGAAGAGTATGTTTTACAGCAAACAGGGAAGAATGATTCTTCTCCTGAATGTCGTGAAGCACGAATGGCCGCACGTGAACTTTGGAGACAGAAATATGAGTGAAATGTGTAGTATGCACCTTAATAAAATGACTGCTATGATTCTTGATTTCATTGTATATCTTAGTCAGCAAAAGGATATTGAGAAGATTGTCGATGAACTTAAAAAAGTTGACCGTGCTGTTTTTCATGAGCTTGTTGTAAATGCTATGGAAAAGAATCCTTCTCATACTAGCATTTATTGTGCTGAGCAGTTATGGGACATGACTCCACTTACATCTTTAGCTCTCTTGGATTGGCTTAATGATTTCAACGAATTTTATACTTAATTTTTCTTGACTTTTGGTTAAAAGATATGCTATAATATAGTTAAAGAAACCAAGAGAAAGAAGAAACAATGGTTGAAGCTACTAATATATGCGGCAATTGCAAATATTATGAGTCAACAGACCTTTGGTATCTAGGCATCTGCCGCAAGCATCTGATTGAAGATGAACCTGAAAAGGTATGCGTCAATGATTGGATGTGCAATGATGGCGAGTATGACGAAGAGGAATACAATGGAGATTAGTGAATCTGACCGTGACGCATATCTTGACCTGCTTTATGACATGTATGATGCCGACTTGGTTGATGTTGCTTTAGAGACTCTTGGTGAGCATGAGCTGTTTGACGGTATTCCCGCCATGCTTAAAGATGCGGCGTTTAGGAACTTAGATGTTATTAAGAAGTTTCAGGATAAGTTCTTAGAAAAGGGTTATAATGTAAGGACATTTGATCCAGCTGGTCAAGATGATATTGGTGGTGGGCGCGGCCAGCTTTGGTATGTTCAAAGGTGGCTTAAGTCTCACCAATAATTTAAAAGCAGTTACAGTAATGCGAAATTCGTACAACGGTTAGGACATCCTGCTTATAACGGGAAGACGAAAGTTCGACTCTTTCATTTCGTACCTCTAACTTTTTCCTTGACAATTGCATATAAATATTGTATAATTAACCTATAATCTAGTACACTCTGGTGTAGTTCAGCTGGTAGAACGCTTGACCGTTAATCAAGATGTCGCAGGTTCGACCCCTGCCGCCAGAGCGTGCTAGATTGCATATGGCTCGTTAACTCAATTGGTAGAGTAGCAGACTTTTAATCTGACGGTTCTGAGTTCGAGACTCAGGCGAGCCACCATTTTAATTATAAAATTAATTTGACAAATGCCAAGTAGTTTTATATAATATAGTTATCAAGTCGAGCATAGAGCAGATGTTGGTTCGACTCCCACTCTCGCACGGCAAGTGCGAGGTAGTTTAATTGGTTAAATACGGTTCTTACATTCGACTAGATATATAGAAAATATAGAAAATATAGGAAATAGCTTAACCCTATATTTTCAACTTCTAAAGCCTAGCTAGCTTTAGACTAAAAGGTTTTGCAATTATCCTTAAAATAATTGCCACTAGTGAGTAGTGTGTTAGTAGTTTAACTGGCAAAATTGCAAGGTGACGTTCTTGAGATTGGAGTTCGAATCTCCACTAGCGCACGAAAATTTCTCTATGGTGTAATTGGCAGCACAACGGATTTTGGTTCCGTTAGTTTATGTTCGAGTCATAATAGAGAAGCCAGCATGTCCATGTAGCTCAGTAGGTAGAGCAGCAGACTGAAAATCTGCGTGTCGGTAGTTCAATTCTACCCGTGGACACCTTATATGCGGCGTTGGTGTAATGTTAGCATACAGGCCTTCCAAGCCTTTGGTGAGAGTTAGAATCTCTTACGCCGCTCCTACCTGTTTAAAACAGCATTAGATACAGAATAATGATAACTCGCAGCGCTTCTTTATAGCGAAACTTGACAGAGAGAGGTCTGATGCTGTTTATATGGGGCAGACAACTAACGGGGAGTTAGGTCTGACTGCTAATCAGAACGTACTTGTGATTCAAGTATTGGCTTCGAATGCCAGTTGCCCCGCCATACATTCACGCCCCTATTGGCGGTGGCTTTGAAGTTGTGCCGAAAACAGCTTTTGCGGTAGAATAGGCAACGCCGCATAGCTATTCGAGAGGATAGCAAGCCTTCTTGCTAGGAGATAAGCAAGTGCTTTCACGGAGTAATTGGTGAGCTGAAACACCGTAAAAACAGACCCTCTGGATGCGCCGTGAATACGCATCCTGCTTTTGGCTAATCAACTAGTCCAGCGACTAGGCCCGCCTAGAAAGCGGTGCGTTCCTTAACAGGGAATCTGGAGCGTCACCAGTCACTTCCTCCACACATTATGTAGGGTAACTTCTATAAAAGAAGTTGCCCTATTTTTTTATTGACATACAGCAATTCAAAATGATATAATATATTTAAAGAAAGCCAAAAGAAGGAGAGTCACATGGCTAATCTTTATATTCTAGCAGGAATTCCTGGTTGCGGCAAGTCGTTTTGGGCGCATGAGCATAGTGCTGAACTTAATGCCAAAATTGTTTCTCGTGATTATATTCGCTTTGAGTATATGGCAAATGACCCTGATTTTCTTCCTTCTATTGATTACTTTAAGTATGAGAGTGACGTTATTAAGGGTTTCTATAGTCAGATTAACGACAATCTTTGCAATGATATTAATGTTATTGCAGATGCTACTCATATTTCTTGGAAGTCGCTTCGCAAGACCGTTGAGAATTGCGGCAAGAACGCCGACAAGATTATCCTTGTGTACTTCAACCGTGGTCTTGACATCGCTTTGCCGCAGAATGCTAAGCGCGGAGGTGTTGAACGTGTACCTGATGATGTTATCAAGCGCATGTGGGCTGGTCGTTATATGCCTGCTCGCGCTAAGGCCAATGGTCTTGTAGACGAGTATATGATTGTGTAAAAGGAGATTAAATGGCAATTCAAATCACACTACTCAAAGATGCCGAAGGTAAAGAGGTTCCGTTAGACACAAAGACACTATATGACGAATATGGAAATCAGTGGATATTGCAAAATTTACTTACGACCTGAGCGGTGAAACTACCGATAGCAAATGGACAGTCGAGTACAAAAATGGTGTCAGAAGGTTTGTTTCACAAATGTATTTTACACAGCCTTATACTGATAGCTGGAAGCAGCTGGAAGAGGACTTGAACAACGGGATATCTGGCGCGTCTCCATGTTGCGCTTATGCTGGCAGTAAAACCTATTCGTGTGATAAGTGTTGTTTTGAAAGCGCACGCTACTGCACGCGCAGAGTATTTACCGACATTCGTAATCGCATTCGCAAACTGAGAGGTGAAGGTTAATGGCTCGATAGCGAGTCTATAACTATGATTATGGAAAAAGATACTATATATGACCTCAAATGTATCTTAGATATTATCCAAGAGCAAGAAACATCTGACTTGCCTATTGGCTTTGAATATTGTGTATATGAAATGCCACAAAAAGAGTGTGAAGATATATGTATAATCTTGCAGAAACTTGGGTATAATGCAATTATAGGACATAGACTCGGTAGTGAGTCTACAATTACAGTGATGAAAGAGTAGATATGTGTACATTTGATTATCCAGAACATTATAATTATCTTACAAAAGACCAGCAGGAGAGCGTTCTAAGCTGGTTTAACACGACAAAAGATATTGAGCGCAGTATTATCAGCACTTCTGTAAAGAGTAAGTCTGAACGTGAACTAAAGGCTTTCTCTGAGAACCGTGAACGTTATGAGACGCAACTTCGCGGTGCTCAGTCCATTCTACGCTCGATGGGTATCTTCGTTGAATATAATTGGCCCGGCCATGAGCATGAATATTTTCTAGCGACTGCGGCAGATGCCGAGCGTTATCGTAAGGAGCATGAGTAATGGCCGCATGTATTCATGGAGACGTATGCCGTGCATGGATGCGGCAGACGGGCAGTATTGCGCCATTGCGTGCTTCTTGTCCTAATTGTCTTTGGTTTGAGCCTAAGTATCCAAGTCGTACAAATGACGCTTGGCAAGATTTTATGTGTTGTGCTAAACGATATGACAGCATGTTACGTTATAGTTAAAGTGGTAAGAAAGGTATTTTATGATTGCTAATGATGCTCGCACAATGGTATATGATACTCTCTATAAATATGAGTATGATATTCCACAAGAGCTAGAAGATAAAATCAATGAAGAGATTATTGCCGCGGCAGAGCGCATGAAGTTCCGTTGCAAGGTCGAACTTTTTCCTTGTGACGATGAACGTGCGCAGGATGTAGAATTTCGCCGCAGTATTGTTGTGTATTATCATAGCTTAGGTTATAACTGTTATATAACACCGTGCAATGGTCATTTTGTTTTAGTAGTGGAGTGGTAAATATGTTTTTTGTTGTGATGGACTGGTTTGAAGATGGCGTTGATTCCTATCGTGGAATGAAGGTAATCCCTATCCTAGATAGTGATGCAGATATTGCGCTTTTCCTCGCACATGATATTGCTTACAATATGGATGCTTGGGAAGAGTATGAGAAGCCGCACGATGTATATGTATTCCATAGTGATAACGGTATCTTCGATGAAGAAGATAACTTTGTATGTTCTTACTTAGATTGCGACAAATTTACTAAATGCGGCGAGCGCAAGTTCAAGGAACGGATTCCTCAGTACTAATGGTAGGGCTAGAAATAGCCCTATTTTTTTCTTGTAGTAAGCCATATAAAATGATATAATATATTTAAGAAATGAAGCAGAAAGGATTTTATATGGCTTCTGAGTTCGGTTTCCGTCCTTGTAAGATTGAAGACTTGAAAGGACAACCCAAAGTCCAAAAGATGTTGTAAATCTATATTAAGGCAGCGCAGATTAAGAAGGAGTCTAAAGAAATCGCAAATCAGCTTGGAATCGCCGTAAGCGCTGTCACGAAAGACGTGATTCCCGCATACGCTTCATATGCTATTGCGGCGCATGTTAGTAGAGTTATTATTTTTGCTGCCATTACTATTGCTCTTTTGGTCTTGGCTCGATTTTTCATAGCTAAAAGCAAGGAATATGCTAATTGGGAACAAGAAAAACTAACTAAGTATCAGCGCAGCGATATGAGGGATAAATATGAAACTTTTGAAATGGTAGGCTTTATCTGCTATTGTATCAGTGCATTTACCGCAGTCATTTTAGTGGTAAAACTTGCAACTATGATTCCTTGGATTGTATCGCCTTATGGCGCTTTTGTACATCTTCTGATGCCGCATTAAAAAGTTCTTGCATTTCGCTATATATTATTATATAATATATATAGACCAAGAAGGAAAGGGAATTACATGATTGGCTCTAAGGTTCTCTACAAGGCTTTGTACGGCGATGTATATGGCGTAGTCATTGATGTTCTTTTATTCTGCGATAGCCTTGTTATCGTTGATGAAGACGGAATATTCCATACTGCCAAGCGTGAAGATGTTTATTATCTTTAAAGGAGATTGTATGTGCAAGTATTGTAATTTCAAGATGAATACCCGCTGGGGCGAGAGCATTGACTGTACTGATTATGATAATGCCGATTCTGATGTTGGTATGTATATTCATTATTCGGATACAGACAAAGCCTATTATCTTATGGGCGAGTATTACGATAAAGGCGTTGATAAGCTCGGTTGGTCGCATGAGATTGAGTATTGTCCCTTCTGTGGTCGCAAGCTCTAAGGAGATTTAATGAATTGCAACCTTATCTCTAACATTCTGTCAGCTTTGGAAACTATCGCATATAATGAAGGTTGGCTGGTTGGTGAGTATAACGGCGAGACGCGCAGCACGTTCTATTATCATGGTATCAAGTTCACAGTAGTTGGCCGCAAGCAAGTACCTGTCTACTTTGATATTTATTGTGAATATCAAAACGGGAAGGATGTTACATATAGCAAGATTGGCCGCACATATCTAGGTGAGAAAGGCGTAATGGGCGAGAGTCCTGTTCAGAACTTCGCAGTTATGCTTTTCTGTGATATGGTAAAGGAATCAAAAATCCTTACTATTTTCTAGTTGACCTACACTCTTTAATATTATATAATATTATTAAAGAAAGGCAAGAGAAAGAAGAAAGATATGCGTTACGTTGTCGAACGTGAACTTAATCGTTTTCAAGCATGGTCTGGCGGCAAGACTTGGTTGGAAGAGTTGATTGACCATCCAAAGGCTTACGATTATATCGTTAACCGACTTGAAGAAGCTGAGTTGTATTTCTATGAAGAGGACGAAGCCCGCACTGAGACTGATATTAACGATTATCTTTGGTTCTATATGAAATATGACTTGGAAGAAGCCGGGTTCCTCAATGAAGACCATGAGTGGATTGAAGACACAGACGAAGAGGAAGAGAATGAAGATGCTTAAGCTATCTGTTGGAGATTATGTTACCTATACTAGTCCTGCTGGTCTTGTAAGTGTTGTTAAGATTTTGCACTTCAATAGCAACGGAACAGTCCTCGTTAAGTATCTGAATGGCTCTACCGTTTACGTACCAGAGAACAAGTTGTCTCTATATTAATTGTAAACAGGGGCGCAAGCCCCTGTTTTTATTTTCCAAGAGAGGAAATAGAATGAAGAGCGCTAAGATTTTGTTTGATACCATTCATGGTAAGTGCAGTGATGGTGATATGTATAACTGGAAAACATGTAAACCTAAAGAGCATGATAATGTGGTATCATTCGATGTGCGGCAAAAGGCAGACAATCAGCTTCTTTGCTCTTGCGCAATAAGTTGTTTTGAAGAGTACATTGAGCGTGACCCTGACTGGGCTATTGGTCGGGTACATTTTTTGTTCTATGATGGTTGCGATTCGTTAGAGTTTAATATAGAGGATTATAAATGCGAGGTCGGTAGCATCTACATGAATGACATTATCGACATGGCAATTAAGATGCTCTACCGATAATTTTATACTTGCGGCCAGTCTTATATTATTATATAATATATATAAAGAAAGACAAGGAAGGGATAAAACATGACCCAGAGCAGCAAGAAGTTCAAGCAGACTATCAATCAGGTTTTTGCCAGCGTCAACCATGTGATGCGTATGTGCCATGAGGATGTGGCAATTGCAAGTATGGACGAGCAGACTTATACTTATTCTTTTGTGATAAGCATGTGACTGTTACGGCTTATGTTAATTATAAGGGCTTTGAATATGCGCCGCTATTCGTTATTGCCGCACTCGGCAGTGACGATGTTGAGGAATTGATAGTATATAGTGCAGGTTATATGGAGTGTGCATATGTTTATGCCGCCATTTGCCAAACGTTGGGAATGTAAGATGAATAAGTTTATGAATCAGCTTATCCACGATTTTATGTATGATAATGTTGTCAAGTACTCTTGGCATATCTTGAATATCGTGAAGAAGGAAGAGGATAAACTTTATGTTCGAGTCGCTTCTGATATTTCTGATAAAACTGCTGATTGTAATATTCACATCTATCCTAACGGTGGTAGCTTGGACGATAGCGATTCTGCTGCTTACAATTTTGTGCTATGTTTTCGAGACAGTGAAGGATATAATGCTGAGACTGTTGTGGGAGTTCTAGAGAAAGTAGCGGATGCCGCGCACGTTCTTGACTGTCTATTGGCCGCAAATGATTTTGATAAGGATTAATCATGAGTTATTATCTAACTGATGAAATTGTTAAGAGCTTGACTGAATATGCCGCCAAGGTTGAGCAAGCATACCGCGAGCGTCCTCTTTGTCATTTTGATTGGAAACCCGCATGTATTTCTGTAAATGAACTTAATCCAAGCAAAGTGTTTTTCAATATGGTTTGGCTTGATGATGAATCATTTAAAGGTTGCGTATCTGTTGATGATTTAGTAATTACTGACAATAATTTGGAAACGCAACACAAGCTAGATTCTTCAATTTGGAAGTATAATCGTCATATGGGTAATTCAACTGCAAAGTTCGTTATTCCGTACCATGGCGGCAAGGACTGGGATTCTATTGGTCAATACGTTTATGATTTTGTAGATGAAGTTGATACTTTAATGAGTTGTTATTAGGAGAGCTATGAATGATTCAAATACTTTAAATATTCTAGAGAAAATCTACAATGCTATTAAAAAACATAGTCTTGATAGGACTCAATGTTGGACGGTTGGTCATGTAAAGTTTTACAAAAATAGGCTTATTTCGTATTGTACTTTTGATATTCTTGCCAGCTATAACCAAGAATCTTTTGGTCGGTGTAGCATCACTCTAATCAATACAGAAACTTCTTTTGATTCTTTGACTGTTTCATTTAAGGCATATAAGGAAAGTGTCTATGGAACCGGCAACGTGTATCCTCAAGTTACTTTGCCACTAAATCGATATGAAGTCACTGACGATGTTTTGGGACGCTATTTTTATCGTTTGATACATAATTTATATACTTTGGCTGTTTTTTATTAGGAGAAAAAGTGTAAATATTTTTAAAGAAATCTACAATGCCTTAAAAGTCTATTGCTTTAATACAAACAGCGCGTGTTGGGAAGTTGGCGTTATTAAGTTTTATAAAGATGAAGCTGATAATTTTGATACGTCCTGCTCTTTTGAAATTATGTCTAAACATGACAAAGAACCATTGGGATATTGTAGTATTTTTTTGACTACAAAACCAATGGAAGGCAGTCTTGTTGTTGTATTTAATACTTATAAAGTAAACACGAATGATGTTGTATATCCAAGTATTACTTTGCCGCCAAGTCGTTGTGAGTATGATAATGATATACTTGGACATTATTTTTATCTTTTAGTTGACCAGCTATATCATATGACTGCTTTTTAAGCCGCATATCTAAAATTTTTCTTGCAGATGGTGAAATAATAGTATATAATATAAGTATACCAAGAGGGAAAGGAAAGTATATGAAGCGCAACGATTATGTACAGTATCTTAATCCTTATACTCGCAAGCTTATCATCTGCCAGATTGAAGAAATTTATGGCGATGGTCATGTCCTTCTGTATGCGGTCGATACGAATGAAGCATTTCTCGTCAATACTTGGGAACTTTTGTCTTATTAAGAAGTAATTTATGATTTTACTAAACGAAGTAAAAAGGAAGTCTTTTAAAAATTCCGACTCTGAGAACTATTCTCAGACTCTTGAAGTGAAGATTGATGACGCTCTTAGATATGACTCAGGCAAGAATGCGGTCAAATACTTTATCAACGGTTATTTTATCCTATTATGCGTCATTAGTCCAAAAAAGTTCTTGCGTTCTGTTTGAAATTGTTATATAATATAATTAAATAAACCAAGAGAAAGAAGTTCTTATATGTGCAAGTATTGTGAGTATAGCAATGATGCTCGATTTGGCGCAAACATGATTGATGATGAATATTCTGAGGGCGAGGGCTATTCTATTACCATTTGTGATGTCTTTAAAAATCCGCAGCGCAAGTTCATTTGCATTGATGATGAATATGGTGAATCTGCTGCAAGCTCGATTGATATTAACTTTTGCCCCATCTGCGGTAGGAAGTTGTAATAGACCAATAGAGTAAAAAAATACTTGCGGTTCGTCCTCCATTATTATATAATATAATTAAAGAAATGGCAAGGAAGAAAGGTTTTCCAATATGGCTAAGTACATGAAGGCTAACATCATCTTCAACAAGTTCTACGAGGGCGATGGTCGCTTCTGCGGCATTGAGTATACTGAGTGCATGTTCAAGAGCCTTGAACAGCTTGACCGCATCATGGCTGAAGTTGCCGCCAAGAACCTTCGTGAGCATCATCTTGTCTATGAGGGCTATGTCGGCAGTATTGAGAGCCTTTAATCTGATATATTAGTTCTCCAAGAGAGGAATTAGAATGGGTTGGATTTATCTTTCTTTCAAGAACATGGTTGAGGATGATGCAAAAAATTTTATTGTTGCCAACTTCGAGGACGGCACTTATGATGGTGACACCGATTGGAGCGAGGTCTTCGATGATATGTATTATTCTGATGATGTGACTGGCAACGCTTCATCTGCGGGACATCCTGATTGCTTCCTTGTGACATATGAGCCTGATGGTGAGAAGATTGCGAATATGTTCGCTGACGAGGATATTCGTGAAATGCTTGAAAGTGAATATGGTGATGAGGTGCCTTGGTATGAGTTCGTTGGGCATGGTCAAGAGGGAATTACTAAGTTTGATGCGTGGATTCGTATTGCAATGTTGTGTGAGCTGAACGATGACTTTTATAAGTATTTTGAGCAAGTCCAGAAGGACTTTAGTAAAGAGAACTAGTATGGGTACACTTGGTGTCGGTATAGGCGTAGAAAAATGCAGTGATTTTGATGGTTCATTTTATAAGAACAATATTGTGACTAATTCAGATGTTAAGACAGCTGAGTGCGCAAAAGCCGCACATCAGCTTGCTTCTTTGAATGCCAAGTTCCTTGCCAAGTTTAATTATGCGACTGATTATGCAGGCAATATTATGGATATGGAACTTGATGATGATTTGCTTGAATTCCTTTATCCTGCACTTATCGAGGGCTATGAGAAGCTAACTAAGAAAAAGCAAAAGCATGAGGAAGAGATTAGCCGTAAGTTTAATCAAAATTCAGTTAATATGATTAAGCGCGTCAAGTATGATAATCCTTGGACTATCGTGTGGTGGCGTGACGGCAAGGTTACTCGCTCTAAGTGTGCTGAGAACGACGTGTGGAGTGAGTCCGCAGGTTTTAATGCGTGTGTTGCCAAACATTATTTTCAGACTGCTGGCGCATATAACAAAGTTTTGAAAACATATTGTACCGATGTACACAACGATAAAGTCACCAGTTGGCAAGATGGTTACGATACTGGCTATGCAGATGGTCGTGAAGATGGTTACAATGAAGGCTTCGAGGACGGCCAAGACTATGAGCGCCAAGAACGAAAAGAAATGAATTTTGAAGACTAGATTGGCCGCACAAGGAGAGTAGAGAAATCTATTCTCCTTTTTGCTATTGGAGGTTATATGGATTATATCTATGATGATATTTTAGATGCCCTTAGTGCTACTGACGATATAGATAATATTGTTGATTATGTTAATAAGATTGAAAGCGGTAGCGGCGAAACTTTCTATGATTGGCTCGGCAATGTAATTGATGCATATGATAATGAAGATTATGATTGATGAAGTGTTAGGAGCTGTCTGTCTTGTTTGTGCAATCGTTGGAGTATGCGCTGTCTTGTCTTTTATATTCTCCTGTTGGGGACATGATAATGACACTAGCGACATTGATTGGTAGTTCTCCTATGAGTCTGCTTATTTTCACTGTCCTATGTGTTATTGGTTTTATCGTTGGTATCTGTATGATTCTGTATGCGGCAAGGGAAACTGTGTTTCTTGTGCGTGAGGTAATCCAAGAGAAGAAAGAATAAGGCCATTGGCCGCATAAGATTTTTCTTGCAGTCTGTTTAATAATGTTATATAATATTATTAAAGAAAGGCAAGGAAAGGAATTCAAATGACCAACAAATATGATAACCTTCGTCTTAATGTTATTCTTGCCCGCATTAAGGATAAAAATATTCTCACGAAGACTGTCGATGTTATTTGTCGTATGCATGAGAATGTAGATTGCCCTAATTTTTTCTACATTCCTGCTAATTGCATGAGTGACATGGATTATGTGATTGCGGCTATCAATTACATTATCACGTCTTTTGGCTATAAAGCACACTGGGATTGTCTTAGTTATGCCAAGGTTGGCGGCAAGTATTGTATTCATCTGTTTCTTGAGGAAATTGACCTATAAAAAGTTCTTGCGGTCTGCTCTATATTATTATATAATATATATAGAGAAAGGGAGAGGATAAGATAAAGTATTCCAAGAGAAAGGAGAAAGTATATGACCAAGGTTGAGACGATTCTTGCACAGATTGACGGTCTTCTGGATGCGGCATATGAGGTTGTCAATGGCGACAAGCTCTGGAAGGAAGTCACCCCTCTGGTGAACATTGCTGCCGATATGCTTCTTGAAGAGCGCAAGGACTATTATGCTGGTTGCGCCTATTGGGTTGTTTGCGAGGGAGCTGAGAAGGAAATGCTCGATGCCAAGAATACTCTTGAGGACCTTGGTCTGTGTGTCTGTGATTACTATTGGCATGATGCTGACGAGTATGATAATAAGCCCGGCGGTCATTTGAGCGTCTATTGGACTGTCAACGATTGGGATTAGGAATGCATATGCTGTTGACCAATGAGAAGTATGAGAACGTCTATTGGACTTTGGATTTCGTGGCATCTGCGGCGTATTATATTTATAAGTGCGCGGGTTATCAGGTTGAGATTCTTGCGACCAATCGGGATACGTGTAATGATACTGAGCTGCCGACTATGTATGACCTGATTGATAATGTCTTGGTCGCTGGCGTAGATGAAGAGGATGATTACTATCTCTATCTGCCTGTAACTGATAACTATTTCTCTGATTATCCTTTTGCCTGTCATATGGTTAAGGAAGATGGTAAGACTATTCTTTCTAGCATTGATGCAATTGATGGACTTCAGTAGGTAGGTGATAATATGTATCCGTTATTCTCCGATACAAGAGGAAAAGACTCTATGATTGACTGGCAGTTTAAAATTATGGATTATGTGTATGACATGCTTGAAACTGTGCCATAAAGAAGACTGGGAATCTGAATATATTTGTATCCAAAAGAAGGATAGAAAAATTAAATAGTGCGTAGTAAAAGACCTGCGGCCTATGGCCGTGGGTCTTTTCTTTTACTTGACGAAATATAAGAAAGTATGTTATACTATAAATGTATTATGATGCTCTAATTAGAGAGGTTAGTTTGAAATGTATAGAGTAGATTTAGGTAAGAAGTTGTTGGACAAGGAATATAATCCTTTTATCTCGCTTGCGGCACAGTCTCATTCAGATTGGGCAGATAAGAATGGTCGTGATGGTTTCACCCTTGATGATATTTATTTTATTTGTGGTGGTGGAAATGATTTGGAAGAATTTAAAGAACTAATAAGAAATGCTATTAAGAATGAAATGATTATTCCGTTTGATGAAGAAAATGGGCTATATAATTATAATTATAATTATAGTGTCAATAATAGTTATTTTGTTCTTTTGGGTGAAGAGCAGACTGCTTTACTCTTCAACTATTTTCCATTTGAATGGACGATTGATTATGCTACTCAGGTTACTACTGCTTATTGTTGCTTAGCCAAGATGTATAATTATCAGCATGACGTTAAGCATCGTAATTATATTTTTTCTATGAAGAATGTTTGCGATATGTGTTATATGCCATATAATAAAAAGAATCGGGAACTTGCCCAAGAGTACGTTGAATGGCTTGCGGACAAAGGTTTAATTGAGTATAAGCCTTATAAAGATGAAAAGCATCCCCATTGTAAGTTATTTGAGTTGACGGGTTTGGCGCTTAATAAGCGTTAAGTGATTTGTATGGTTAGTTTATTGGCAACACACGGTATGCAAGTGAAACAAGTTCAACGGACAAAACGTGTATTGAAAACGGACAAAATGTGTATCGGGACCGGACAAAACGTGAGTTATAAGCGGACAAAACGTGAGTCGGAACCGGACAAAACGTGTGTTCCTATATTAGTTGTTATAGAGTTGTTTTATAATTGTCTATATAGTTGTTATATAGTTGTTATTGAACACGCTTGCGCGTGTTCGTACACTTGTTTTGAAAAGTTCCAAAAGCATATGGAAAATTGTCATGGAAATTTAGAGTGATGCCATATGCCGCAAAGATTGATATTTTTCGATAGACCTTGGAGTGATTCAGAATATGCTATAGATTTCTGGTTTCAGCGCAACTGTTCGGTTATGGAAGTGAAAGGTAAGCCAGTCAGTTATGTAGATGGAAAAGTAATACCGTGGGATGTGGCGCAAGAAGTCGGTATGAGTGACAGAAACATTCGCCGCGGCGTACGCAAATTGGAAGATACCGTGTTGAATCATGCAAACAGCCCCAGCGAAGTAAATGATATTGACATGGGCAAATTTGATATGCTAGAATATGATATGAAAGAAGATAAGACATATTGGCTACATAAGTTTGATGAAGGGTGGAGATTTGCCAAAGTAGATAAAAAGGTGTATGATAAGATATATGACCATTTAATTGGCCGCAAAGATTTGGTTATGGTGCTGAGAGTATATGGTGCCTGTAAAGCGATAGATAATTCTTTTAAAGAGCCTGAGATAACCAACAAGGTTATCTGTAATACTCTTGGCGTGAGTGATCACGGTGCCAAAAGCAAACATGTCGGTAAGGCAATCGAAGCGTTGTCTGATATGGGCGTTATAGAATATAGATATAAGGTAACTAAAGTGACTGGCGAACAGGACTGTAGGTTTAGGAAATTAGTCCATATAGTCTAGAAAAATGGTGCAGAGTCGGTTCGGAATAGAATCCAAAAGCCAGGGAGAAAGTCCATATAAGGGTAAAAATGATTACATGACTTAGTGGATGGAAATGCGGTATTTTACCAGTTCAGCAAATAAATGTCAAGAAAAAAAATTTTAGCTCAAAACCCTTTTTTTAATTTTCGATTCCAACTACAAAAACGAATTTCATTTCCAAATAAAAAACGATTTCCATTTCGATTTTCATTTTCACAACCAAATTCATTTTGCAAAAATTCTTGCATCCAATGAAAACTTATAGTATAATATAATTAATGAAAGGGAGGGAATAAGAAACCTTCCGTGGGTTCCAAGAGAAAGAAGATTAACATGACCCAGTTTGAGATTTACAACACCATCAAGTCCGCTATGTCCGACAACGCAGACGTTGTAGAGTTCTGCGATAAGCAGCTTGCGGCTATTGAGCGCAAGCGTGCCAAGGACGCTGAGAAGTCCGCAGAGAAGCAGGCTTTCCTTGACGAGATTTACGCAGCTCTCAAGTCTTTTGACGAGCCTGCGACCTCCAAGACTGTAGCCATGCACATGGGCGAGGATGTCAACTCCCGCAAGGTTGCGGCCAACATGCGTTTCCTCGTTGAGGACGGTCGTGCCGAGAAGGTGGCAGTGAACAGCAAGACCTTCACGTACAAGGCTCTGTAGCGAAATATTTAATAAGTAGGGTCTACTTTTTTTAATTAGAAGGGTCGTGGAGTCCATTTGACGAGACTTCCGGCCTATTCCAAGAGATAGAAGGAAGTAAGCATATGCGGCACACTTGCTATGATATGAAAGGTAACGAGCATACCATAGAGATTCCTGACGAGTATATAGAGTCCAAGAGACAGCAGGCAAGTGCGGCCAACCTCTATCTGCTAGAGCATGGTATAGAGTATGATGCAGCCTACAGGCCCGATACAGACAAAAAGGAGAAAAAAGTGTCTGAAAAGCGATTGATTATGAATTCCATTGCTGACGCACTGGGAGAGCTTACTATGACCATCGGTGACTGGGAGGATTCCCCGCATGGCATCGAGGTCGGCGATGATGGTAAAATTCGATTCATTCTCAATTCCAAGACGTATGAAATGTCTATGGCATGCAGGCGTAAGCCCAAGGTAAAATAAGATTAATTTTCAAATGCGGCCAAAATTTTTGGGCAGAAAAGTGTAATTTACACTTTAATAAAAACATATATTAAAAAAACACTTTTTAAATGTAACTAATTTAGTCACATTTCCGCATTGATTTTCACTTACAAAAAGCATGTGCCGCACACTTCTTTTCTTCTGTCTCTTGGTTTATGTGAGCTTATTTTATGATTGATTCTCACTTTCTATTGGCTGTAGAAGTCATGAGAGATAGACTTATTTTTCTTGTGTCGTACAGGGGTACGCAAAAACGATTAAAATTCATTTTAGAATGCTCTCTTGGTAGGTGCTAGTTCTGTCCCTTCTCGCCATATAGGGCGGGGAGGGATTTTTTTATTTAATTTTATGATTGACTTTCGTTTTAGGATTTTGCGGGCGCTGGGCTGGCAGGCCCCATTTCTACACATTTTCGCCATATAGGCGCAACGGCGGCGGCAGTCCCAAATATGGTATTATTGTATGGTATTCCTCTATTATAGAGGACCATACAATTCCTGATCTGTCAAGACTTTTCACAAAACCAACACGGAATCTTCATAAATAATAGTTAGGTACCTCACAATGCCGAGGGTAACACTTGCTCGGATCGCTCGGTACCTAAGTTAATTTTTTTCGCGTGTGCGGCCCTGTAATGGCCCTAGAACGGGCGATAGCTAAAAGTGCCTAGGAACGCAAGGGTATTGGCGCGAGCGCCCTAAAAACGCGTTTCAGGAGATCAAAAAGTTGTGAAAAAGTTGTATTTTTGCTTGAAAAATCTTAACAATAAGGTACCTAATCGTGTAAAATCGACCCAACTATGGAATTTCTGTGAATTTTTTTAAAATATCTTGACTTTTTCGCGCGTTTGTGCTAGGCATGGCGATCTTTTTCCTACCTTTTCAGTAGGAATTAAACGCAAAAGAAAACCCCACCGGGTAGGTGGGGTTATTTATTTAGTTGTGTTATTTTATTGCAAATTGCGCGCATTCTATAAGAACTTGCGCGTTAGCGTGTGTATTAGTTCGTGAATCTCGATCGGGACTAATACAACTTGACCGCTTTTCATACAGTTGGCGTGGTGGGCTTCAAGCCCGCGCCCTAGGCGCTGTAGCTCTTTGTCGGGTAGATCGCCAAATGCTGCAATTAGCGCGTTACGTCTGTAGGCTTCCAAACGTGATCGTCCTATGTTGTTCTATAGGTGCAATGGTAGCGGGCGGGGCTTGTTATCGCCCCACCCTAGGCAACTACGCTACGATAACGTAAGCGGTCTTATTGTTGATGGGTGCCGCCTTGCGCACGCGCTTCTTGGCAAGCAAGACGTTTACGACCACGCCCGCCTTGGAGAACGTCTTAACCTCGTTGGGATGCTTGATCATAATATCGTTGAGCGTGAACGGCTCACCATCCGCGAACTCAGCGGCCACCTGCTCGGCAAGCGCCTTGTTGAGCTGAGCCGTCTTAGACAGTGCCTTGGGCTTGGCGGCGTTTTCCTTGAGCACGTGGAACTTGTGCGAGACCTTACGGTCGAAGTTCTCGACTGTATGGACGTCTGCCTTATAGTCATCGCCCATGACCTTACGGATAAGGTCGTTGGTTACGCCCTTGGTGCCGCCTTGTGCAAGGATGGCGAACATCTGGTAGTCGGTGAACTGGAACTTGGTGCGAGTGGTAGCCATGAGCTAACCCCAATCCGTCCCCGGGACGCGAGCGAGCCGCCGTTCGGATCTTTTTTCTCTGTCCCCTTTGGACAACCATTACTTTACTATTGCATAGACTTTTTGGCAAGAACTATTTTAAAAAATATGGAGGAATCATGGAAACCGCAGGTAGATGGCCTAGTTTTTTCAGATTCTCAAAATATCGGCACTGTAGCCAGATAAAGTAAAATGAATAGAATCAAGCCATTTGCGGCAAATGGCGCACAAAAAAATTTGGGTATCGGGATGTGTTATGTTTGTGTTTTTCTGAAAATTGTCAAAAGATTTTTCTTGACAAACCTAATTAGACGGGTGTGAAATTTTGGCCCCAACCTCGGGCTTCGGTTGTTTAAACAAGTGCATTTGAAACGTTTCAAAACTTGAAGCGTTTCAATCGGGATCTGTGAAGGAAATATGTTTTCAAAAAAATTTGAAAATAATGCTTGACAAAACCATTCTGGCGTCTTGGAAAGTTTACTCAGGTAAACTATTTTAATTAGTTAGGTACCTAGCGATGATTCACGGTTAACCATAGCTAACTTCTTGCCGGATAATGCGGTACCTAAATAAAAAAATATCGCCATAGCGGCCATGAGACGCGTTTAAGGTGCCATTAGGGCAAAGTCCTTATTTCAATAAAGGCATTTGCCGCACATTCTAGAGCGCTAGAATCGCTTTTGCTCATGGTAAAAGAAAAGGGGAGCCGTTAGGCTCCCCTTTATCTAAAGATCAAGCGCTTTAAATGCCGCGCTTGCATCTCGCCAACCTTGACCGCGCGAACCGTGGCGCGTCTTTTTGTGCTTTGCCTTTGCCGCAAGCAAAATAGCGGCTTCAATGCGCGCGTCTGAAAGTGCCGTATGATCCTCGGTAAAGTCGTGTTCATTGTTAATAAAGCGGTAAACACTTTCCGCGCTAGTTGACGGGTTTCCGCTAGGTGTAAATGCGCCCGTTGCTACGCAATGCTTTAGATAGCGTTTAGAACTAGTAATGTTACTTGCGTAGTCCCAAACGTCTTTAAGTCGTAGCTTAAATGGCATGAACCACGTAGCGAAACCGTTTGAATACGTGCGCAACGTGTTGTTTAGCGCTATCTCGTCAAACCGACAATTGTACGCCCACGCGCTTTTAACGTTGCACTCTTTGCAATCTGCTTTGAACGTGCGCCAAACCTCATTAAAAGACGATTCGACCCATTCGCCCGTCTTAATTCCCTCAAGATAGGTAGGGATTTTATCAGCGTAGTAGGCGCTTTTCATGAGATCAATCTGATAAAACGTATCAGTGACCACAAACGAACGTTCACGAATAGCGTTATTGTCATTGTCGCGGATAGTATAGCCAAAGTCGTAAACCAAAGACGTTTCGGGGTGCGCCCTGCCATCCTTGTGGTTGACGGTTGGCGCAGTTTCGGTATCGAGAACAACAAAATTAGCCATTGGAAACTCCTTAAACGTTTGGGCTAATCACTACGCTTATAACAATAGCCGTTTGCGCGGAATAATGCAAGCATTATTTTAAATTATTTTTGTTTACTCTAGCTAACTTACGGCACCTAACTGTAGAGAACGTGTAAGTCATAATGAGTGGGCTATTTAAGTGCCGTTGTCCTCCCGACTAAGGTTAGTATAGCACTTTCAGGACGTGCCGCACGCGAGAAAAAAGAAAAAGTTTTTCTAATTTTTCTCTTGCTTTTGGTTGCGTGTTGTGGTAAAATCGCCGCCAACTATGGCGTAATGGAAAAGGCACCTAAAAGGTGCCTTTAAATTAAAGCGTAGATAAAGAACATAAAGAAGAGAAGTACAACGCCTCGATCTGTAATATCTAAAAACAATAGAACCAAACCAATACAACCAATTGCAACAAGTGCCCACTTGATCGCGTTGTACGTCTTTATTGTTACTTTCATTTTTCACCTACCGACGTTTCACGTGAAACATTAGGGGAGCGATTAGCTCCCCTAATTCTATTCTAGCTCTTGGATAATAAGCGACTCTAGCGCGTCTAGCAAAGTAGTTTCATCTTTAATCTGTACCGCCTTACCGCTTGACGTATCACGTTGCCATGCGCGTACGTTGCCGCTTTCATCGTCAAACAAAATGCCGCCCTTGTAGTTTGATACGCGCCACTTATTAGTGCCATGCTTGACCACGTGGACGTTATTTAAGTCGATAGCAGGGTAATATTTGCGCAACCATGTGCGTTTATTCTTGCGTACCGCGCTATCAAATTGCTTAGTAGTCTTGCCTTTTGCCAACCAACTTACGACCTCGACCGCATAACCGTAGCCTTGCAACGCCGCCAAAAGTCCATTTAGCTTTTTGTAGTCACCTAACGGCTTAGCGATCAAGTAAGGCGCGGCGTTTTCCGCTTGCAGCATAGGCAACCACCTGTTGACGTTGTAAAAATCGCAAAGAGTGCCGTCCAAATCTAAAACAATTGCTTTCATTTATTCCCCTTACAACAGTAGGACGTGGAACGGTTGCCCCACGTCCTTATTCTATCAAATGTTTGCGGCAAATGGAACTAACAACGTTTACCACCAATCTTACGACTAATTGAAAGCTCAATTTCAAAAGGTTCGCCTAGCTCGCGAACTTCCCAAATTGATCCGTCATAATCGTCTAAAGTTATATCGTCACAATAGTCTTCATCGTATTCAGCATCAATAGCTTCAGCAATTGCGTTAATAAGTTCGCTATCGTTGTTGGCACAAACGGTAAAATGGCGGTCATGATCCTGAGACAGCTTAACATCATACAACATAATAAATATCTTCAATTCTAAAGGTAATGGGCGGGGAACGTCCCCGCCCTAGCTATCAAAAACTAACGAGCTTTATAAACGTAAAGAACGTTAGTACCGTTCGACTTAAACACCATCGTGTCAACCTCAAAGACCTTAGCCTTAATCAGACGATCGAAGAACCCTTTAAGAATGTTGCGCGTGTCTCTATTATCAAGCATGGTATAGACGTTGCCGTTCCAATCGTGAACCTTGCTAGTTTTGATAGCGCCCGAACGACCGCACAAATCGGAGAACGTGAACCATTCATTACGGTTTGCATTAAGAAACGCAACAAGCAGGTCAAGAGCATCCGCATAAGCGTCGCTAATCTCGTCAGGCGCGGTACCGATCAAACCAGAAGTGCCAACCGCCGCGCGGTAAAGTGCATCGAAAGCCTCGTCCGAAAGCTCGACGCCAGTGGCAAGCACGCGCGCCTTGGTGGTGTTGTACTTGTCGGTGTGGGACTGAGCCGCGAGATTGAGAGCCTTGTTGTAATTCTGAGCGTTAGACATTGCTAACTCCATTCTGTCCCCGTTCGGGCGGGCTAACCTTTTGCTAGCTCCTTGCGCCCTCGCCTTTGGACAACTATTATTATGCGGTAAGCGTCCTAGTTTGGCAAGTATCAATTTGCCGCACACAATTCCTCCATAAGTATCCTGATCTAATCCTTTAGTGTAATACAAGTCAAGCGAAAAGTCAAACCGTGAGAGCGCGAATACGCGAATACATAGAAAAAACAACTCTATCAAGTTGTGACCACTAATTCATAATTTTTTAGCCCTGTAAGCCCACAGAATCGCTTACAAGGTGCCATTTAGTAAAATGCCTACGCGCATAAGAACCAAAATAAAAGGCTCCCACGGGAGCCTTTAGCTAACGCGCCAAAGCGACAAATACCACGTTGCCGCCCTCGTCTACGATCTCACACGTTGTGTGTTCGTACTCGGCTATCGCTCGCGCCCTTGCCTTATGCGCCGCAAGCGGCGCGCTCGAATCGTAGCCCGTGCATTGCTCAATGCTAAAGTCTTTGGCGTTGTCACGCTTGAGGTAATACATTGCTTTCCCTTCTCTTGGTCTACGATCTAAGTATAGCGCCTTTGCACGCGATAGCGCCCGACAATCTTGAAAAAGTTTTTTCATGTTTTTTTAGATTGACGCTTGACAAACGTTTTGCGCTCGTGTATAATTTTCTGCCCAACTATGGACTTTTGGTGAAAAAGAAAAGGGCGCATTTAGCGCCCTACTTCTTTTATTTCAATATGTTTTTGAATTGAAAGATCTATTTTTTTTAATACCTTTTTAGTTTCTACGTCAATTACGTAAAACGGATTCACGTGAAATATAGTAGAGCGGCAATTGCCGCTCTTGTTTATAAGTCCCAATAGGCGCGATACATTTGCATCGGGAATGCCCACGCCGCCGCTAACAAGTTAGCGTTCACGGCCATGTTCGCATCCGTGAGCAGGAACCAGACGAACGTTGCGGCATAGACAATCCACGCAACGACCTCGACAACATTATACCACTTTGCCATCGTGCTATCCTTGAACATCGCTAACTCCTTTGGGTTGGATCCTTGCGTTACAACTATAGTATAACGGGACGTTGCATCGAGCGCAAGCATTTTTTTCTAGAAACTTTTTTGCTTTTGGACTAACTTTTTTCAAATTGACTATTGCCTTGCGCACCCTAGCGGGTGTATACAAACAGAAGGATGAAATTTTGGCGTCAATGCGAACCATCGTAGACGTGCTCAATCAGCAAATAGAGCAATTTTCATAAGTTCGGCTAGGCTCCCCTCGGGGATCCTTTTCTTTTTGGGACTCGGGCGGTAAATGCGCCAAAGGCGAAATATTTTCAGATTCAAAATCAGATTGAAAATAAGATCCAAATTCAATTTTCAAATCTGAAATCGTTTTCAGATTCGTTTTCAAAATCAGATCCAAAATCATTTTTAGCACAAAAGCAAAAAGGCGGCAATTTAAAATAGCCTTGCTTTTGTCCCACGCAATGCAACGCAAAAGTACGCCTAGTTTTGGGATCGTGGGCGCGGTGTGGAGAAAAAACTTTTTGAAAAATCTCGGCAAAAACTCTTGACAAAGCTATGTATGCGTAGTATAATTTCGCGGCCATAAATGGCCTTTTGTGGGCTTCGCCCTTTTGCATGATCAACCAGAAGAACAACTAAAACAGCTGCATCCGACCAAAAGCAACTAAAATAGTTGCATGATTATGCGGCGCTTGGTCGTGGTTTCAGGATAGCGCTAACGTTTCACGTGAAACATTCGCCGCACGTGTGAATGTGTTAACCATGAGACAAAAGATAAAGCACTTGCGGCAAATGCTTAATAGATAATAATAAAGGCGTTACCTTTTTGTTTGGGTAACGCCTTTAGTTTTATTTACAAAGCAAACGTGTAAACGCTACCTCGAAGATGTAGTGAACAATTGCATCCAGCTCTTTATCAGAAATATAATACTGATCACTTAGAAACATTTTAGAGTCGATGCCACGCTCTTTCATGAGTTTATCACTATAATACCAACCAAAATAGAACTTTAACGCTGCCCACAAGTCACCTCTGATGGTACTAGCGTTTTGGCTATAGTCGTGCTTATAGACTGCCGCAGCTACATACATGGCATCTTCAAAAGTAAAAGAAACTTCTTTGCGGCCAACCGTGGTAA
>ENA-ORUF01000082-ORUF01000082.1-human-gut-metagenome-genome-assembly--contig:-NODE-82-length-138917-cov-15.765825_pt1 | contig 138917 bp, 138 predicted proteins | sample MGYA00242077_ERZ509203 | MGnify/ENA primary metagenome ERZ509203 (study PRJEB26280, sample SAMEA2338834) | human gut metagenome | biome: human gut; feature: human-associated habitat; material... | reverse complement strand
TAGTATCATGCTGCAACTTTTCTTTCAATAGAGATTTTTGTATTTCTGAACTTTGTTATATTCTTCTCTTTATATAGCTCCGTGTACAACTGTCTTATTCTTTCCCTACGAAGATAAAAATCCGGATCAGGCAAATTATCCAAGTCCATTGCTTCCGCATACTTTGCTACCATTTCTCCAATAAAATTTGCTAAATTGCTCCATACATCTCTTTCTTTTAAAACCACTTTATTCTTAACCATAATTAAAATCCTTTCTGACATTGTCATTGAAATCCATCGTATCCCATCCATAGTGATGTTTCTTCACTTCCTGACAGGATAAGATAGATATTATTAAAATTAGTATTGTTATTATTAGTCTTATTAGATTTTGATTTTAACTGTTCAAAACCTGTAAATACCAAAAGTCTGTATGCGTCAAAATCAAAATTCTTAATTGCGATTTCTCCATCTTTTGTATTTTGATTTTTACGGTATGGCTATTTCTCAAAACATTTTCTTAAGGTACAGCTTGTTAGGTCTTCCCAATCCCTGTCTCTTCCGTTCAAGTGCTCCCACCTTTTCCAATTCATCCAATAACTTGCATGCCTTTTGAGTTCCACAATTCAAATCCTCGCAAATATTTTTTATTGAATAATAGATAAACACCCTCCCTTGGTTGTCAATCCATCCATTTTTTATTGACAATGAAACTCGATCTAAAAAGAATGCGTATAAAAGCTTTGCATCCATTGACAGTTCAATAAAGCATTCATTCTCTACCAGACATTTTGGCAGCTTGATGAAAGTAAAACGCTCCTCACTGGTACAATAGTTATACTTCGGTTGAATACATACCTTTTCTAAATCTCTCATAAACTTAATCCCTTCTTTTCTCTTTTTACAAATTGGCAAGCAGTGCTCCGGTATATACCCGGCGCATTTTTGCTTGTTGGGGAAGATCTCCGTTCCACTCCGGTCCGTGCAGAGCAGACGTCCACTGGACGTCTTGCACCCCAATCCCCTTGAACTGCGGATAAACCGCAGAGCCACGCTGACGCTTTACCATAAAATCACTTTTTCTTCTTTGAATCTTCCTCATAAAGATACATTACTGCATCAAGTGTTTTTTTCAGAAACTTTGTTTGTTCATTATGCATCTTTTTTATTTCTGCAATATCCTCTTCGTACAATTTTCCGGTTTCATTTGCTTTCCTTGCATACTGATTGAGATTATTACTAATCCTTAAATGCAAGGATATTACCTGATCCAGATCCGGCCACTCAGGAATAATCATATATCCGTTCAATACCATCTTTCTAATAAAGGCACTCATATTTTGAGCTCCAGCCTCCTTCATCCGTTCATGAATCATCTCCACCTCCTCCGGCTTAAATTTCACATAAATACCTTTTGAATACTCTTTCACTTTTCTTTTCCTCCATTTCTTTTTCAAATATGTAATCTTTTAGAAATCATTCTTCCGAGGCAATCGGCAATTTCTAAAATTGGGCAACAAAAAAGCAACCGATACTACTCGATTGCCATGTTGTTACTTTTGCGAGACTATACATTCCCAAAAATTTGTTAGTGTTGCACAATCAGTTTTGTTAAAAATTCTGTCCATAATCTGTCGCAAAGTGATAATTGACTTTTTGCAAATTGTTGTTCTCAGAGTTCATATAAAATTGGAAAAAGCCCAAACCACACGGGTTTGAGCTTTGTTTGTGTATTCATATTTTCTGTTTTTGTGTATAGAATCTCCGTTGTTAAATATAGAATATTTGTTTGATTTTGTCAAGATTCACTTACAATGAACCGAGCAAAAAGATAAAAGAATTTGCTATGAACAACCTCTGGCTGATAATGCCCTGATGGTTTAATTCTTATTCATTTATTATTTGCAAAAGAAGCCAACTTCCCGGATAATATTTTTCCATATCCTCATCACTATACTGTTTGTCAAGCGATTCTGCGCGCCGTTTGAAAGCATCAAACCAATCCTGTCCAGTGACGAGATCTTGGTCAATGGCGTACCCCTCTCCCCATGTAAGCATAATATTCTGACAGATTAACGCCATAATCTGTCCACGTAGTTCAGTCTGCCCTCCCTGCAAAAACTCTGAGAAGCAATACCGGAGGGTGTATTCCCCGTAGCTCAGCAGTTCCTGATATTCGGGTTCATGTGCCTGCGTGTAATCGGAGGGATTGGAGGAGGCAGTCGGAGAAGCCATGATGGTATCCAGCAATTTTTCAATCGTCGTATCCAGACTGCCCGCACTATGCAGACATGCCAGTGCCTTACTGTAATTCTGTGTCTGCAAATCTTCGATATACGCCTGATCGTTCAGCGCATCATCCGCAGCAGCACCGGGGAATTTATCCCGAATATCGTCTGTATAATAACTTCCGTCTCTTGGTTCCCAATATTCCTTCAACGTATACTCTCCCGAATCAAGGACCTCGAAAGTAATGGCAGTGGGAATATAGCTCCCGCCAACGGATTCTAAAGTGCCGCCATAGGTACTATAGATTTCATGAAGAACCAGAAGATATACGGTTTCTTCCTCTATGTGGGTATCTTCACCAACCATCGGGGTACCGCTTATGGCCTCGTTTGCAAGCAGCACATGACTTTCTACATGGATTAGACCGTCCGTATTCTCGTCGGAGAAATGCTCCAAAATTGCCTGGTTGATCGCAGTATCAAGATCATATACTTCTACTTTATCGAAATCTGATCGCACGAAAGACGCGATAGTTTCACCAGTTTCTACTTTACAAAAAGTAATAACATCCATATTTCCGATTAGATCAAAAGCGGTAGCTGCGCAAAGATCAAAATCCTTTTTCTGTACAGGATCATTGCCAGTAAGATAAACAATGAGTTCGTAAGGCTTCGTCTGGGTCTTAAGCTCTATTGATGAATATCGGAAATCCTTTGGATAAGAGAGAAGCTGCGCAATTGAGGAGACTTTTGGAGCATCGCCAATATAGTCAGTCCTGTATTGTTCTATATCATCCAAGATTGTACTTTCTATTCTTACTTCAATATTATCTACATTCACATAAACAATTTTATCCTCATCCGTATTATTTTGCACATTCACACCAATTTTGAACCAGCCACCTTTTTCCGCATCCATTTTCACAGGCATACCAGGGGTAAGATAAGCAGGCTCATCGTAGGCTGTTTCTGTTCTCACCTGTACTGGTTTTAGAGAAACTTGCGTGTCTCCAAGACCTTCATCGGCGGTTACCGTAATGTAGTTTCCCAGAGGGGATATCTCCTCATCGGCATATACAACGGTCTCCTGACTACCGGCAGGTATAATAATTCTAAGTCTGAAACTCTCCTGCTTAGGATTCGTTAACAAACAGACCGCAAAAATCGCACATGAAACAACCGCCACTACGATTATCCCAAAAGCAGGCTTCTTCCAGTTTGCCAAGTTACGGATTCGCCCCTTGACGTCGCCCTCGCCAAAGGCAAGCGGCGTACCGGCAATGATGTGTTTACCAGTAGCAAGGCTTAATAGCGATGCTGTATAATCTACCAGAACACAATCTCCCATTTTCTTTATCACAGCCTCGTCGCAGCTCATTTCCATATCCCTACCAGCAAGGATGAAAGCAATCCATACCAAGGGATTAAACCAATGGATACACAATACAACAAAAGCCAGAGCTTTTATAATATAATCAAATCTGCAGATATGATGCTGCTCGTGCATCAGAATATAGGACTGCTCCTGTTCTTCTACAGAGGATGGAAGATAAATCTTAGGTTTAAATAACCCCATGACAAACGGCGATGTAATATCATCTACCAGATAGATGTTTTCCCGTAATGGCGAAGCAGTGATTAGCTTTCTCCGAAGCCGTTTGTAAGATACTGCCGCATAGATACCCATTCCGATGACACCTACCATCCAAACATAGGTAGCAATTGCTATCGGTGCCTCAAGTGGGTCAGCTCTTAGTTGCTCCTCCCCTTGAGGCAAAGTATTATTAATTGCATCATCAAAACCGGGAACTGGCAGCACAATATTAGGATACTCTGTATGAACAATATCGTTCGTAACATACTCGATACGACTTGCCATTGTGCCATTTTCAGCAACAGGAGTATCAAGTAAACCGAACAGCGAAAAACTGGATTCAATAGATACAGGGCATATCAGTCGAAAAAGGACAATTCCCCAAAGTGCATATGAGATAACCTTCGGAGCCTTTTTAAGAAGAAGCCGAAGTAGCAAAACCAATACGATAACCACACTTGCAGTAAGACTCATATTTAATAGTTTGGGTAAAAATGTATAGAAGAACATAAAATCACCTCCTCAATCCGTCAATGAGTTTTTTTAGTTCTTCGACTTCTTCATCTGATAGTTTTTTTCGTGTGCCAAAAGCAGCTATAAACGCGGGAAGAGAGCCGTCAAAAGTTTCCTCGACAAACTGCTCACTTTTCATTCCATAAAACTCTTCTCGTGATATTAGCGAAGTAACCATTTTGTCATGAAGCTGAAAAATGCCTCGTTCACACAATCTCTTTAGAACAGTATAGGAGGTGGTTGACTTCCAACTCAACTCCTCTTCTGCCATTTTAATAAGATCTCTGGAAGCCAACGGTTCATGATTCCAAATAATATCCGCAAAACGGGACTCAAGTACTCCCATTGTAGGCATATATGATTCCTCCTTCCTTTTATCTACATCATGTAGATGATATTGTCAATAGACTTCTTGGAATTGTAATAAAAAACGCCCGCAGGATTTCTCCCGCGGACGGCAGTACAGTCAGTTCTCAAAGGTTTTTACTCAATTTTATATGTTGACAGCATGAAACCACTAATGTGTTGATAAGTTTATGAATATTCTTGCGACTCAAAATCGCAAGTCCGGAAATTTGGAAATCGGAGTTCCAGTACTCGGAAATCACCTTTTTGTGCTTGACTACTTGTCCATTTCTATGGGGATATTAGTCAAGGCCCTGCCGCATCTGCGGTGCGTAGCATCCTTTACTAATATTCTCATAGAAATTATGATTCGGTATGCACAAAAGTAAATCTAAAAGTGATTTCCATATCACCGGACAACTGATGGAATCTAATCCGGAATATTCAGTTTATGCACAAAATTTCAGATTCACTCACAGAAATCTGAGCCTATCGCTTATATAACAGCTTAGCACATCAGCGCCTGCTGTAAACATATTAAAATGACCCTTAACTTACATCACCAATCTTACCAATTGCAATATTAGTTAATGCATTTACTTTATCACGTCCTTCTTCGTTTTCAATTTCTTTCATAAGTTCTTTAGCTAATTTCTCTCTGTCATAGTTCAATCGTTTCAACAAAGGCGCATGTCTTAATTCAAAACTCTTGAAAACATCATCCCACGTTAATGCATAGACCTCGTAATTTTCTACTTGTATAACCAATCCAATTTTCCCTTTGTCTTCAAATGTCTTGTATCTGCCTTTTACATCCTCATCTACTTCTTTGCAAACGGCAATAAACTTCCATCTTCTGTACTCGCTATTGAAATTAGGTTGCTTTCTTACAAAATCCATATAGTCTTCGATTTGTCTTAATACTTTCTTTGACAAGATAACCTTTGGTGCCTTTAACTCTACAATAATATTCTCTTCCATAGTGGTTCTAAATGAAGCTTCAATATCACGAACATTGCACATAAATATATCCATTCTACGTTCTTGCTCTGCATCTTCATCGAGAGTCGCCTCTATATCTTTTACTCCATATAAAATATTAATATACTTTTCTAAAGCATTCTTCATTCTTTCATCTGCACTTGCCAAGTTAAATTGTTCGCCAAATAACCAGAAATGCTGCTGCACTATCTTCTGAATGTGGTCTCTCTCATTTGCATACTGAGTCATATCAAATACAATTGTTCTCAGCAATTCAATAACCTTATATCTATCTTGAACAAATTTAATTGTTTCAATTACATTTTCAAGCTTTGTTTTACGCAACATATCAGAAAAATCTTGTCTCTGCTCTGGTGTTAGTTCCACTATTTGCTCAACTATTGTTAGAACGTTTTCTCGTTCTCTTGAATTAAGCAAAAGGTTCAAAAAACCTAACAAAGATTTTTCTTGAACTGGCTTTAATTTATAAAAAATTTTCGGCTCAATTTTATATATTTCCTTTGTTACTTTTTCCAGATCTTGTTTTTGCATTTTTCCATATGGATCATCCGGAAATTTTGGAAATGTCTTTCGTTCCTCAATCATCTGTCTTACTGCATCATCTGCCTTTTGAGACATATAATTACCAATTTTCTTTTCGATAAATTTAGCTATAAACTTTTTGAGTTCTTTATATACCTTTTTATCATCCTCATCTGTGAACAGACTTATCTGGTCACTCTCCATTTCCATGCAGTCATTTTCCTGTCCGTCAAAGAAATCAGATTTCACAAAAACGCTGTGATTAAACTCAACAGTATTTCTGTTAAATGATGTTGTCTCAATACTTTTCACTTCATCTTTGCTATCAAAGAAATAACAACAGAATTTTTCTTTTATCGCCTCTGCCCATACAATGAGTGTTACTTCAAATCTACTTCCAGCTATCGTCGTTATTGTCTTTTCGCTAAATTCTGTATTAATATATTTTTCATATTCAATTGGTTTTCCATTTATATTTATTTTTAAATTTCTGCCCTTGCACAAATATAAAAACCACGCAAATTCCTTTAACAATGCTGGCTCAAGAACTTCAAATGCCATATTTTCCGCCGTCAAGGAAAAAATATTGTCAAACTCTACCTTTGTTCCTGCTTTCCTTATTGCAGAAACTTTCGGTTCTGTATAACTGAGGACTTCTTTCTTATCATTTTCCAATATTATTTCATATGCTTTATATTCAACGGAATCAGAATCCTTATAAGTAGTAATCCACTTTGCTCCAGTAGCAAAAGCAGAAAAAGAAAATCTTCCCTTACCCTTATTAGCCCTGGATTTCATTTTTAATGACAAAAGATTTTTTTGAGATGTCAAAAAAGCTCCGAAGGTGTCTGATAAATCATCATAAACAATTCCATCTCCGTTATCTGAAATAGACAGTTCACTAACCCCAGAAGCAATATTTAAAGAATAATCAATATTAACTTCTGTTGCATGAGCCTCAAATCCGTTCCATATATATTCACAAATAGCCTCCTTGTAATCATTTGTGATTCCTGAAGATTCAATACTCTGATTTTTTACGCTTAATTGTAATATCATCTCCGAACACCTCCATAAAATCTTGCCATTTCACTAATCATCAAATAAACTCATTTGTGTTTTAATTAATGATTTTACTTTTCTCTCTTTGATTATATCAGATTCGTCAATTTCTCCAAACAGTAATGGGGATTTAGGATTATGCAAACCAAAATTCTTTCCAACTGTATTTTCGCTATAATTTGCATAACAATACAAGCAGCCATTTTTGCAGGTATTATAAGCTCCAATATCGATACTGGCTACACATCCACATTCTGCTCTTTGATTTGTATCTTTTTCTACATCAAGTTTAAATCCACCAATTCGTTCAATTCTTTCCCTATCAATACAATGTGCATGTTCGACTCCAAATTTATGAAAATCACCAATTTCTGCACATGCATCAATATATAATTCATATTGTCTGGCTATCTCTACAAACCGCTGCAACAATTCTTCTTGCATCTCACGAGTATCTTTTACAATATTAAGAGGCTTAATGTTTCTCTCCGTGTTCCGATATAAATCCATAAAACTAATGGTACACTTTTCTGTATATCCTGCTAATTTCGAAGCCAGGACCTCAAAATATTTACAATGATATTGCATTGTGTATTGCTCATTAAAAAAGATAGGGTCATATCTCCATACAACCTTTTCTTTACCAATTTCTTGAGATAGTTTTTGAAATGTAGGTATAATAACCTTATTTTTTGAAGGTAAATTTCTTTCTACATCTGGACCATATGCACTTAATGTAAATTGAAAATAATATATATAATCTTTTAGCTCATCTAAATGTTGCAACATAGGAGTTGGATTTTTTGTCCAAAAAACTAGGGCATCAACAACACTAGGCGATAAATCTATTTTACTTACTTGATGAATATTCATCGGGTTTCTAACTAACACATATTCTTCTTTTAATCTATTTAACATCCACTCCGAGTAAAAAGAAGGAATATCTGTGCGTCTACTAGCACTTATTATCATCAAATCACCTCCAATATTAGTTGAGCGCTTTCACAATATTTTGCAACACAATAATCGTAAACAAATCTATCTGGTATTTCTCTTTCAAATACATTTTGATTATTTTCATACCTCAAAGATCCTGCATAATAATTATGGTCCTTAAATCTTCTTCTCCGCTCATAAGAAATACTTAGACCAACTCTTTCAATTTCTTCCACAAACAAAGGAAATGCATCTCGCCCAGTATTAATGCTATCCGCATCATTAATTATTATTAAAAGTGGTGAATTATCCGGCTTATTTCTCACTATGTTTTCTGCGAGATACGAAAACCACCTTCTGAGTCCATTCCGTCCTACAGCATCATAAAAGAAAGATATTAAATACTGAATAACAATAACATTACACCCTCTTATTTCATTTTCCTCAAAATATTTTAAGACGTTAATATCTCGATCAAATCTTGTTCTACCACCATTAAAATTCACTTCTATATAGTCATGAATTTTTTCCCAATATGGATTTTTATCTACTCCATAGTATGATATCTGTTGTTCATAGTCCATATATTCAAATGCCATTAAATCTGGCGCTCCCCCACAACCTAACGACAAAATATGAAAATATGGATACTGTGCTAAATCAAGTTGTCTTAGTGCATATATCATTTCTGAACAATACTTATATGAATATCTGCATATATAATAGTCAAGTAATCTTTCGCAGTTATATTCATCTCTCTAAGTATGATGATGAAAATGAATGTCATCTAAACAGTCCTTACAGTTATATCCACATTCCCTCTCACACATCACCTTTGCTGAACATGGAAAACATTCACTATTCTGATATTCTTCATCACAAAACGAAACTAATTCATCAATTAACATACAAATACCCCCCTATAATTACACCATTCCGAAATACTCCAGCGCATCCATAATTGCCATTTCCTTATCCTCCGGACACTGTGTCTGCTTTGCAACCTCAGACTTAGACTTATTATAATTTTCCCTCTCGATAATACCGCACTTTCTCTTCACCTGTGCAATATAAAGATTCGTAACCCGCAAACCATGTTTCTCCAACACATACTCTTTTATCTCTTCATAAGTTGCCTTACTCTCTACAGAAGTAACATCCAACTCATCCATCTCCAATGTCACATTCACATGATGCTTCGCTTCATGAAGTTTGGACAATAAACATACCGTCTCAACATGCACCGTATGGCCGAACTGGTCTACCGGCTGCACCTCCACAAGGTCATATCCATGGCTACAAAGATATTTCAAATCCCGGGCCAGGGTTGCGGAATCACAGCTTACATAGACGATACGCTGTGGTGCCATCTCACACATCATGGCAAGGAGGGATTCCTCGCAGCCTTTGCGTGGCGGGTCCACTACGATAACTTCTGCACGGGCTTCTTCGCCATGGGCGGTACAATATGCCGGATAGACTTCCTCTGCTTTCCCAACAAAAAATTCTGCATTGGAGATGTGGTTTCGAAGAGCATTCTCTTTGGCATCTGCGATTGCCTGCGGTACGATTTCCACACCGTAAACCTTCTTCGCTTTCTGTGCGAGAAATAAGGAAATGGTTCCGATGCCGCAATATAAATCCCAGACCGTCTCTTCGCCGGTGAGATTGGCATATTCCAAAGCTTTGTTATAAAGCACTTCTGTCTGCGCCGGATTTACCTGATAGAAAGACTGCGGAGAAATCTGAAAAGAAATCGTTCCGATATAATCTGTAATGTAACCCTGTCCGTAGAGAGTATAAGTTTCTTCTCCTAAAATCACGTTGCCCCGGGACTCATTGATATTTACAGTAATACTTGTCATTCCCGGCAAATCTTTTAATACTTCAATAAAACTTTCTGCATGCGGCAGCTTCTTTCCGTTGATGACAAAGCAGACCATCCACTCTCCGGTTTTCTCGCCGTAACGGATTAAGATGTGGCGGACGCAGCCTTTTCCGGTTTTCTCATCATAGGCACTGACGCCATAGGATTTCATGGTGTCTAAAATAAGGGACAGGATTCTTCCGTTGCCTTCCTTTCCCAAAAGGCAGTCCTGCACCGGAATAATGTTGTGGGTTCTGGACGCAAAAAAGCCTGCCACCAGGTTGCCTTCTTTATCATAACCCACCGGAAACTGTGCTTTGTTCCGGTAGCGGTAAGGTTCCTGCATGCCAAGTGTTGGTAAGACCTTTGGATTTTCAAATCCGCCGATATGTTTTAAGTTGTTGCGTACTTTATTTTCCTTAAACTTAAGCTGGCTCCCATAAGAAAGTGCCTGAATCTGACAGCCACCACACCGCTTATGCTCCGGGCATGGCGGGGTTGTCCGCATGGTGGATTCCTTAAGAATTTCCATCAGGCGGGCATAGCCATAAGTTTTTTTCATCTTCATGATTTTGGCACGAACCATGTCTCCCGGCAGAGCATCCTTGATAAAAAGTGTGATGCCTTCCGTTCTTCCGATACCCTCCCCGTTAGTTCCGATATCGTCAATGGTCAGTGTAACAATGTCATCTTTTTTCATATTTCTTATATACTCGATCTGCGGATGTTCGATTCAAACAGACGGTTGAATCCCTGCCACTGAGTATCTCCTTCCGGTACGTTTGCCAAAAGCTCACGCATGGTCTCCATCTTTGCATCAATATTATCTGCATAGCTTAATGCTACAGCTTCCGGTAATGCCGGCTTCTTCGGAGAACCATACTCTAACTCTCCATGATGTGCCAGAATACAGTGTTCCATCTCATGTGCCAGTTTCACCGGGAAACCATCGATGGTCTTGATGCGCTCTGCAATTTCCATGGCTCCAATCATGATATGTCCTAAAAGCTGTCCCTCGTCGGTGTAATCATTTTCCGGGAAAGTAGAAAGCTCTTCTAACTTTCCGATATCGTGAAACATGGCGGCACAAACCAGTAAATCTTTATTGAGAATCTTATAGTTGTCAGCAAAATAAGCAGAAAGCTTCGTTACGCTTAAAGTATGCTCTAAAAGTCCGCCCACAAAACCGTGATGTACGCTTTTTGCTGCAGAATGGAATTTAAAACGTTTTGCAAAATCTGCATCCTCGATAAAGAAACTGCCTGCCAGTTTCTTAAGATATGGATTCTCCATCTGCTTAATATATCCAAGTAACTGCTCATACATTTCATCTACATTATATTCGCTGACCGGAAGATATTCCTTTGGTTCATACTCTCCCTCGGTTGCTTTCCGGACCCTCTTTACATTTAACTGTAATGCGCCCTGAAAACTTGTGATATCTCCCACTACATTGATGTAATCAAATCGGTCAAAATCATCAATTCCCACAGAACCCGGCTCCCAGATTTTTGCATCCAGTGTGCCTGTTTTATCCTGTAAAATCAATGCTTCATAAGGCTTACCTGCCTTCGTCAGCGCTGACTGCTTATTTTTACAAAGATAGATTTCATTTACTCTTTCGCCTTCGCGTAATGTTTCAATATAATGCATAATTTTCCTCTTTCTATTTTAGTACACCAACGGTTGCAGAACATTCGATTTCTACATAGCCTGCTGCCCCCTGGCGTTTTATGGTAATCTTTACAACATCTCCCGGAGTCTGCCCGGATAACACATTCTTATATGCCTGCGCTGTCTCTACATTTTCTCCGGCAATCTTTACGATGACATCACCGCTTTGCAAGCCTGCCGCCATCGCCGGGGAATCAATTCCCACTGATTTAATATATACGCCCTTTGGTATGTCATATTCCTTTTCAATGTCAGATGTTACAGAAGTCAGTTTCAGTCCAAGATACGGAATATCCTGTCCATTGGAAAGCTTCTCGATAATGTCTTTCAACTGGGAAACGGAAATTGCGGTCAGCGTATTCTCATCGCCGCTGCTGTAATTCTGCATAACAATTCCAACCACTTCACCAGAGAGATTGACCAGTACACCACTTCCCTGACTACTGCCCACAATATCTGTTGTCAGTACATTGTAGTTTGCATCAAAGGTGGAAATGCTGTTAGAAGTCGATGTAATATTTCCTGTCAATATGGAGAAAGTCGTTCCCAGCGGACTGCCCAGTGCCAGCACAATGCTGCCCCGTGTGGTCTGAAGTGAATTTCCAAGCACTGCCACTTTAATTCTGCCCAGAGTGCTTTCTTCGATGTCGGAACGTTTTACATTTAAAATCGCAATTCCGGTATTTCCGTCATAGTTTTTAAGCTCCGCTTCCACGGTGCTGTTATCAAGGAAGGTCACATGAATGGATTTTGCTCCGCTTATGACCTTGCGCTCTGTCATAATCAAAAACTCCTGACCGGTATCCGCAATAATGACTCCACTTGCCTGTCCCTGTCTCTCATAAGGCGTGTTAAACCAGTCCACATCACTGGTCACACCTGTCACCGTAACAATGGACTTATTTGCTTCGCTTCCAATCGCATAAAGCTTACTCTGTAATTTCTGATATTCCTCCGGTGTAAGCTCTTTTAAGCCTTCTTCTGCATCCGGCTCGTCTACACCTGTCTCCGTGGAATTTGTCTCTTCTTCCGTATCCGGCTGTACCTCTTCATCTTTCGGGATGCTCACCCTGGTATCCTCCGGCTTATTCAGCCACTCTTCCATCACCGGGCGCATCCATGTAAATACAAAACAGGATACAAGTCCAAAGACAACCGCAAGCACAACCGTAAATGCCGTTTTTAAAATAATACGTCTCTTATTTAACGGCTTGTTCTTGATTTTCTCTTTGATAAATGCAAATTCCTCTTTTTCATTTTCTGACATAGGGAATCCTCTTTTCTACTGTAAATACAACCATTTTTAATTATACTTTCTATCTGCCTATGTTGCAACATTTTTTAAAAAAGAGAGCAGATACAATCAGTACCTGCCCTCTTTTAAGAGTAATAATTATGAATATGTTTTCTATATAAAAGATTATTTTCCAAGAATATAGCTTTCCATCCGGCGCATGGCTTCCTCTAATTTTTCCATGGCTGCCGCATAACTGATACGGATATAGCCCTCGCCCTCTTTGCCAAAGGCAATGCCCGGTATCACGGAAAGATGTGCTTTTTTTGCCAGGTCCACGCAGAACTGCATACTATCCTGAATCTGTCCTGCCGGAATCTTTGCAAAGATATAAAAAGCTCCGTTTGGTCTTGCAATTTCAAATCCCAATGCGCTTAATTTTTCATATAGGAAATCTCTCCGTTTCTGATATTCTTTTCTCATTTCCAGTGCATCATCTATACCCGCTGTTACAGCCTCTAATGCTGCTTTCTGGGAAATGGAGCTGGTGCTGGATACCAGATACATATGCGTCTTGCGGATTTCTTTGATAATATCGGCACTTGCTAAGATAAATCCGACACGCCATCCGGTCATGGCATGGGACTTGGACAATCCATTGATTACAATGGTATTCTCCTTGGCAAATTCTGCCATGGAATGGTGCGGTTCATCACCATAGGTTAATTCGCTGTAAATCTCATCACAGATAGCCAGTATATGATGCTTTTTGATGACTTCAGCCAATGCTGCTAGCTCTTCCTTTAAATAAGTAACTCCGGTAGGATTACTCGGATAATTTAATACAATTGCTTTGATATCTCCACCATTTTCTTCGATGGCTTTTTCTAACCGTTCCGGTGTCAGCACCATTCCGGTGTCACTGGTATCTACTGTAATCGGTACTGCCCGCGCCAGACGAATCAGTGGAACATAGGCGGTATAAATCGGGGATGGCACAATTACTTTATCTCCCGGATTCAGTGCAGTTAAAATAGATGCTGCTACACCTTCCTCTGCTCCGACCGTTGTTAAGATTTCACCGGCAGGGTTATAATTTAAATGATATTTTGTCTTCATAAATGCGGCAACGCCTTTTAGCAAATCCGGCATTCCGGCATTTGCGGTATAATGGGTAAAGTTTTCTTCTATGCCCTTAATTGCTGCCTGTTTGATATGTTCCGGTGTATTAAAATCCGGCTCTCCTAATGTTAATTTCAAAATATCCGGTACATCACTGGTCTGCTCATCAAATTTTCGAATCAGTGATACCTCTATTGATAAAATCTGGTCATTCAGACCATCTCTTAATGTCTGTTCCATGTTTCTCTTCCTCCCTTAGTTTACAATGTTCTTACAAGCCTTTCCTTCCAGAATATCCAGTGCATTCGTCATTGCCACATCCATCATTTTAGTGTGTGCTTCCTCTGTGGATGCACCCATATGCGGTGTTATCACAACTTCATCCAGTGAAAACAGCGGGTCATCTGTCTCTGGCGGTTCCTCCTGCATGACATCTGTTCCATAGGATGCAACAATTCCTGCCTTTATGGCATCCACTAAATCTGCACGGTTTACAAGATAACCCCGTGATGTGTTAATTAAAATGACTCCTTTTTTCATCTGTGCAAATGCTTCTTTATTGATACTTTCTTTCGTCAGCGGAGTCTGTGGCATATGCAGGGAAATAACATCACTTTCCTGCAAAATTGTCTCCCGGTCAGCAGGTATGATTCCATATTCTTTGCAGAATGACTCATCAATATGGCGGCTATAGCCTAATACTTTCATGCCAAATGCGGCAGCTTTCTTTGCCAGTTCTTTTCCGATTGCACCTAATCCTAAGATTCCCAGTGTCTTTCCGGTAAGCTCCATTCCATTTCTGTCATTCTTCCATAATTTCTGTTTTGTATTGGTGAAATGATATGGAAGTGACCTTGCGCAGCACAGCATTAACCCCATTGCCAATTCTGCTACTGCGTTGCTGTTAGTTCCCGGTGCATTGCATACATCAATGCCACGGGCTCTTGCTGCCTTAATATCTACTCTGTCATAACCAACTGCAGGTCTTGATATTACCTTTAAGCAGTCCGGAAGTTCTGCAATCACATCTTCTTTGATGAAATCTGTTCCGGAAATCAATGCATCTGCATCGGAAACAAAATCTAAAAGTTCTTCTTTGCTTAAATTTACTTTTTCACTTAATACTACTTCTGCTGCTTCTATTGCCCGCTTCCAGGTAGGATGATCCTCCGGAAGCGATGCATAGTGGCAGGTAATTGCTATTTTCATATCAATTTCCTCTATTTCTCAGTCTGAGCTTTTTTTCTTTTTCCAACAAAGCGGATGATGCAGCATACGCAGATTCCAAGTAATGCAAATACTACGATGGTTCCGAATACATAGTTAAAACCGACTGCTGCATACTTGTCCAAGAAGTTACCTAAAATGGTATTTTCATAGGAATCCGGCAGATATCCGATAACGGAAATAATACCGGTTGCGGTTCCTGTCATTGCTACCGGAACGCCTGCTTCCCCCATGGTTGCATAGTATACACCGCGAACTGCATAATAAACAGTTGCTAAAGCCAGCACTACTACGATTGCAAGGATTAAGAAGTTTGGTTTTCCAGGAATTGCGATTAATGCAATACCAAAGATAATTTCAATCACAAATAAACCGATTAATGTCTTGGTATAAGAACCAACTTTATCAGAAACCTTTCCAATAATTGGTGCGGAAAAAATTCCAATTCCATAAGAACGAATGGTTGCTACGATTCCGGCTACTACCGCACTCATGCCAAATACGGTTGTAAGATATGTTGTGGTATATTCTGCTGCAACCTGTACGCTGTATGCACATAATACCAGGATTGCTACCAGCCATACGCTTGGTACTTTCAATACATTAATGTAATCCTTAAAGGAAGTTGCAACATTTTCTTTCTTATCATCATGTGGAAGCAGGAAAAACATGAATACTCCCATAATCACATATACGATGCCATAGAAAATTAAGACATAACGTAACGGGCAGGTGGAAGAAATGTATACACCTAAAATACCAAGTGCCGCAAAGTTAATAATTAAGCCTGCTACTGCACGGATTCCTTCGCTGTAACCGAATACGGAACCCTGTTCATCCTCTGAGCCAAACAAACGGACCGCCTTTACAAAGGATACCCAGAATAATACGTTAGAAATTGCCAGGAAGAAATAAATTACTCTCAATACGGCAAACCCCGGTGAAGTTGCATACCAGAATGTTAAAATCGCCAGCAAGCCGGTGGAACCAAGTAACATTTTCCGGTTGTCAAATTTATCTGCCAGAATACCCCCCGGAATATAAAGAATTGTTTTTGTCAAAGAATACACCGTCATCAATAAACCAATCTGTGTATTTGTAAGTCCGAAGTCAGATACCATGTTGTCATAAAATACTGTTTTTAAATATGGGACACGGTAAATTAAACCTGCTGCAAGTGTCAGGATAATAAAACCAATCCACTTTGTCATCTTATTTGATTTTGCATCACTCATAAGAAAATCTCCTTTACTTTTTATTTCTATTTACAGAGACTCCTGCAAATCCCGGGAAGCAGGAAATCTCGTAAAAGCTATTTTATTTCTGCTTTGCTAAAAGCCGTTTCTGATAGCTGCGCATCACAAGACTGATGCCCCATGCAATGATTCCAAAAATAACTATAATTGCAAATATTTTTTTGAATCCTGCTTCATAGCCGTAAGCATCTAAAATATGTCCGCACCAGAGTGACATAAACATATCCGGTGTATAACCAAGCACTGCCACTACTGCCGTTGCAGTTGCTGTCATGGAAACCGGTATTCCGGTTTCTGACATTGTTGAATAATATACTCCGCGGACTCCATGGAGTACCACGCTGAACACCAGTACAAATCCCATTGCAGCATATACAATCTTTGGTGTCTCAGGACTTAAGAAAAGTACAATGGATAAAACAATTTCTACTACGATTAACCAGGAAATCACTTTTGTGGAAGATTTCACCCGGTCTGCATAAGCGCCTGCTAACGGTGCTCCGATTACTCCACAGATATTATCTCGGATGGTTGCTATGGTTCCAACGGTAACTGCGGCGATTCCCAGTACCTGTGTCATATAAGTTGTGGTATATTCAAAAGCTACCTGCATGCTGTATGTGGTAAATATCAAAAGTGATACCATCCAGATTGCCGGTTTCTTAAAGACTGCTACATAATCTGCCCAGGTCTGATGATGGTCTGCATCTTCTTCCATATCATTTGGATATAGAAACAAAATGAGAATTCCTGTCACCAGATACAACGCTCCATAGAAAAGCAGTGCTCCTCTGATAGAGTGTGCGGTCTCTGCCATCATGGACACGCATTTTAATGCAATGAATGTTGCTATGGAACCGGTAATTCCGCGAAAGCCTTCACTTAATCCGAAGATTTTACCCTGTGCCATATTTTTACCCAGGATTCGGATACTCTTAATAAATGAGGTCCAGAAAAATACATTTACCAGTGCTAACAGTGCCTGTATCAGTTCCAGGATTCCAAAGGAAGGAAGCAGTGCATAGACACCGGTTAAAATTCCCTCTCCCAATAAGGAAAAGACAAGGCATTTCTTGGTATCCAGCCGGTCTGCTATGATTCCGCACGGAATATAAATTAACATCTTTACGCCTGCATAGAAGGAAGAAAGAATTCCAAGCTGTGTATTGGTAATATCAAGGCTTGCTACCAGCTGGTCATAGAAAACAGCCTTCAGATATGGAACTTTATAAACGGTTCCTGCAGCTAATATTAATAATATAAATATGGATGTCTGACGTTTTCTGCTTTCAGCCATTGGATTCACTCCTTTCTCCAAGATTTTTTCATTATATACATAACAAAATAGAGTTGACACAGGTTTCCCTGGTCAACTCCGTCGTTGATTTGTTCTCTTTATTTTTTTGTTGTACTGAGCATATCACTAATTTTGTTATTCGAAAAGTGACAATTTTTACTTTTTTCATGGTTACAATTTTGTATTTTCTATTGAAAAGGATTTTATGCGACTATATAATAAATTAACTGTATCACCTGATGCAAAGGAGAGGATTTTATGATTTATGTCAACAAGGCGGATTCGGCTCCGCTCTATCAGCAGTTATATACTTCTATCATTGAAGAAATCACTAATGGTTCCCTGCCGAAGAACTCGGCTCTTCCGCCAATCCGGACGCTTTCTGAAAAGCTTAATATCAGCCTGAACACAGTATCCAAAGCTTATCTGCAATTAACGGCAGAGGGTTATGTCCGCTCTGTTCCAGGCTCCGGTTATTATGTAGAGGATATCTCCAATACTTTCTTGGATACCCTTTCTGTTCCTCCGGTTTCCAAAAAGATAACTTCTTCTATTTCCGGACAAAATCCTGCACCAAAAGCAACTCCTGTCCGTTATGATTTTAAACATGATGTCGTATATTCCCATCTTTTTCCGTGGAAGCTATGGCGGCAGTACGTAAACAATGCTTTACTTCAGGAAGAGAATCAGAAGAAAATCCAATACGAATCCAATAAAGGAAACTATGAACTCCGTTCCAATATCTGTCATTATCTGAACCGGAACCGTGGCGTTCACTGCGACCCGGAACAAGTAATCCTTGTGCCCGGCACCCAGTACGGCATTGAAATCATCAGCCGGCTGCTCCCGGCAGAGAAGCACCGGATTGCCTATGAAGAGCCATCTCACAATGGTATCCGGAATATTTTTCTCCAGAACGGATATGAACTTTTTCCGATTCCAGTTGTTGAAAATGGCATTGATATTGACAAGCTTTTTGATTCCTGCTGTAACCTTCTTTATGTTATGCCATCCCATCAGTTTCCTACCGGCCGCACCATTCCGGTCAGCAACCGACTGCGGCTTTTGGAGTGGGCAATCAGAAACGATGCCTACATCATAGAAAATGACTACGACAGTGAATTTCCTCATCAGACCAGACCGATTCCATCCCTGCAGTCTCTTGACCACTATGACCATGTCATTTATTTTAACACTTTCGCCAAGATACTGACTCCATCCATGCGGACGGCATTTTTTGTTCTCCCATATTCTCTTTTGGATAGGTATGAGCAGATGTACCGCTATTTTAATGCGGCACTTCCTTCCTTTAACCAGATTGCCTTATCTAATTTTATTGCATCTGGTGACTTTGAGCGTCACCTGCGGAAGCTGGTTAAGATAAATGAACATAAATATAATCTTCTGCTGAAATCCATCCACACATTTCTTTCTTCCTATATGGATGTAGTAGATACGCCTGCCGGTTCCCACATTATTGTCCGGATCCGCAACTGCACCAACCAGCAAAAGCTAATCGACGCCCTGCGCGAAAAGTCCATTTCCATTTATGGTGTTCAACAGTACTTCCATACCGGAACGGCTTCCGAGGATATCTTTCTATTGGGCTTTAGTTCACTGGAAGAATCAGAAATTCCAGAAGCCTGTGAAGCACTGGCAAAGGCACTGTCCGAGTTATTATAAAATCGTGGAATCAAAATATTTATCCTGCCATTTATCCGGAAACTTATTTTCAACCGCCCTTTTCACCACAATCGGTTTGGGGTATAATAGAAGCAGTGATTTTTAGTACATTTTATGGAGAATATTTATGAATCAAAAGGTTTTAAGAACATTAGAATATAATAAAATTGTAGAGCGGCTCGCGGAGTATGCTTTCGGTGCGGATACCAAGGAACGCTGTCTTTCCCTGCTTCCTTCCACCAGCCTCTCAGAAATTACCAATGCACAGCAGCAGACTAAGGATGCCATGAACCGCAGCCTGAAAAAGGGACGGCTTGACTGCTCCGGTATCAAACCGCTTTCTTCCGCCATCCGGCGTGTGGAAATCGGCGGAACCATGAATATCGAAGAGCTTCTCGGCCTCTGTAAATTATTAGAGACTGCCCGCCGGGTCAAAGCCTATGGCAGAAAGGAACGGGAAGATATTCCATCTGATTCCCTGAGCGAACTTTTTGATGGTTTAGAACCTCTTAGTCCTCTTTGTGATGAGATCCGCCGCTGCATCATTTCTGTGGATGAAATCAGTGATGATGCCAGCAGTAATTTAAAATTCATCCGCCGTTCTATCCGCTCAACCGGCGACCGCATCCATGGGCAGTTAAACCAGATGTTAAATAACCAGAATGTCAGAAACTGCCTGCAGGATTTTGTCATTACCATGCGTAACGGCCGCTACTGTCTTCCGGTAAAAGCCGAAGCCAAATCCCAGATTACCGGTATGGTGCATGACCAGTCCTCCAGCGGTTCTACTCTTTTCATTGAGCCAATGGCTGTGGTAAATCTGAACAACGAATTAAAAGAATTATCCATCAAAGAGCAGGACGAAATTGCCGTTATTCTTGCCACTTTATCGGCAAAAGCAGGGGAATATATTCCTGCCATTGAAACCGATTATCAGATTTTAACAGAGCTTGATTTTATATTTGCAAAAGCAGCTTATGCCTTGGAATACAATGGAATTACACCGCATTTTAATACGGAACGGAAAATTCGTATTTTAAAGGGCAGACACCCTCTGCTGGACGCAAAAAAAGTAGTTCCTATCGACATTTCCTTAGGCAGCGATTTTGACCAGCTTGTCATTACCGGACCGAATACCGGTGGTAAAACCGTTTCCTTAAAAACTGTGGGACTTCTCACTCTGATGGGACAGGCGGGACTTCCGATTCCTTCCGGAGACCGCAGTGAGCTTGCTGTTTTTGACGATATTTTTGCAGATATTGGAGATGAACAGAGCATTGAGCAGAACTTAAGCACATTTTCTTCCCATATGACCAACATTATCCACATTTTAAAAGAAGCCAATGAACATTCCCTGGTTCTCTTTGATGAGTTATGTGCCGGAACTGACCCTACGGAGGGCGCTGCCCTGGCGGTTTCTATCTTATCTTATTTTCACAGTCGAGGCATCCGCACCATGGCGACCACCCACTACAGTGAGATTAAGATTTATGCCTTAACTACCAGTGGAATTGAAAATGCCTGCTGCGAATTTGATGTAGAGACCTTAAGTCCGACTTACCGTCTTCTCATCGGTATTCCGGGAAAAAGTAATGCCTTTGCAATTTCCAAAAAACTCGGTCTTTCCGATACTTTAATTGAGGATGCCAGAACCCGTATCAGCAGTAATGAACAGAATTTTGAAGATTTACTTTCTGACCTGGAAGCAAGCCGCATCACCATAGAGAAAGAACAGGCCGAAATCAACCGTTACAAATCAGAAATTGCTGCATTAAAACAGCAGTTAAAGAACAAGCAGGAAAAATTAGATGAAAGCCGGGATGCCATTCTTCGTAAAGCAAAAGAAGAAGCAAACCAGATTCTGCAGGAAGCCAAAGATACTGCAGATGAGGCAATCCGTAATTTCAATAAATATGGCACTACCAGACCTTCCATTCAGGAAATGGAAAAACAGCGTACCAATATCCGGGAGAAAATGGCTGCCAATGAGAAAAAGAGCTCAAAGGGAAAAGATACTGCCATCTACAATCCAAAGGTTCCAAAGAAGCTTCATATCGGTGACAGCGTAAAAGTATTAAGTATGAATTTAACCGGAACGGTACACTCCCTGCCGAATGCAAAGGGTGACCTCTTTGTGCAGATGGGAATTCTCCGCTCCCAGGTAAACATCAAGGATTTAGTACTAATTGAAGATGCTGCTCCGGGCAGCAAGAAATATGCCAAGACCGGTGCCGGAAAGCTTAAGATGAGTAAATCCGCTTCTGTTTCCACAGAAATCAATCTGATTGGAAAAACAGTGGATGAAGCTATTGCTCTTTTGGATAAATACTTGGATGATGCTTATCTTGCACATCTTCCTTCCGTGCGCATCGTACACGGAAAAGGAACCGGTGCCCTGCGCAGTGCCGTACAGAGTCATTTGAAACGACAGTCTTATATCAAGTCCTTCCACTTAGGAGAATTTGGTGAAGGAGATGCCGGTGTTACCATTGCAGAATTTAAATAAATCAAGTATATGAACTACGTAAAACAGAAAGGAAGTTTCCTATGGCTGCAAAACAGAAAATTTTAATTGTAGATGATGATGTTAATATCGCAGAACTGATTTCCCTGTATCTCACGAAGGAATGCTTTGATACAAAGATGGTTCATGATGGGGAATCTGCTTTGAAAGAATTTGAAATCTATGCACCAAATCTGATTCTTCTTGATTTGATGCTTCCGGGCATTGATGGTTATCAGGTATGCCGTGAAATCCGGGCAAAAGCAAATGTTCCGATTATCATGTTATCTGCCAAAGGTGAAATCTTTGACAAGGTTCTCGGACTGGAGCTGGGGGCAGATGACTATATCATGAAGCCTTTTGATTCCAAAGAACTGGTTGCCAGAGTCAAGGCGGTGCTCCGCCGCTACCAGCCGGTGAAGCAGGAGCCTGTACAGCCGGATTTAAAATGTGTTACTTATCCGGATCTGGTGGTCAATCTTTCCAACTATTCCGTAGAATATTACGGCAAAACAATTGATATGCCGCCAAAGGAGTTAGAGCTTCTTTATTTTCTTGCATCCTCACCGAATCAGGTATTTACCAGAGAACAGCTTTTAGACCATATCTGGGGCTATGAATACGCAGGCGATACCAGAACCGTTGACGTTCATGTAAAAAGACTTCGTGAGAAAATTAACGATCATACCGCCTGGAGCATTTCTACGGTCTGGGGCATCGGATACAAATTCGAGGTTAAAGAATGAAGAAACGACTTTATCTGAAGCTGCTGATTGGATATGTGATTTTTGGCATTCTCGGCTTTATTCTCGTATCCACCTTCAGCTCCCACTATACTTATGAATATATTGAAGATACCGAAGTTGACCGGCTTTACAAGGAAGCCAATATGATTGCATCTACCTATGCTTCAAACTATTTCAATGAAGATATTACGGTAGATGACTTGCATGACAGTCTTACCACCCTTAGCACTTATCTTTCTTCAGAAATATGGGTCATGAATACAGATGGTGATATTCTGATTAACTCCAATGCATCTGTGGACATGGACCACCTGACACACATTGACGGATTTAATGTGGCAGATTTTGGCAGCAAATATTACACCACCGGTTCTTTTTATAATTATTATGACGATACGCATCTTACGGTATTTTCGCCGATTACGATTAATTACAAGGTGCGTGGATATGTGCTGATTCACCAGCCGCTTTCCGTAATCACGCACCATCATGCACATTTACTGAATATTATGTACCTGACTCTGCTTCTGATTTTTATCTGTGCAACCCTGTTACTGATTATCATTGGCTTCGAGGTCTACATCCCAATCCGCAAAATGATTAAGGGTGCTGATGCTTTTGCCGAGGGCAATTTCAGTTATAAAATTCCGGTACATAAAAATGATGAAATCGGCTATCTTGCCGCTTCTCTAAATTATATGGCAAATGAGCTGAATACCCTGGAGGATGACCAGCGTAAATTTATTTCCAATGTCTCCCATGATTTTCGTTCTCCGCTTACTTCCATCAAAGGTTATGTGGAAGCCATGTTAGACGGAACGATTCCACCGGAGATGCAGGAAAAATATTTAAATATCATTGTTTTCGAGACAGACCGTTTGTCCAAGCTCACCCAGAGCCTCTTAGAGTTAAATAAATACGGCAGCCACGGCACAATGTTAGACGTCAGCGAATTTGACATTAACCAGTTAATTAAAATGACCTGTCTTACCTTTGAGGGAACCTGCAAAGCCAAACGGATTTCCTTTCACCTGATTCTTGCCGGTAAAACACTTTATGTAAAAGCGGATATGAGTAAGATTCAGCAGGTGGTTTATAATCTGATTGACAATGCCATCAAGTTCAGCCACCATGATTCTGAAATCACCATTGAGACCACCAAGAAAAGTGAAAAAGTATTTGTTTCTGTCAAGGATACCGGCATCGGAATTCCAAAAGACAGCCAGAACAAAATTTTTGAGCGTTTCTACAAAACCGACCTGTCCCGTGGAAAGGACAAGAAGGGTTCCGGTCTTGGACTCTCTATCGTAAAAGAAATTATTCAGGCACATGATGAAAATATCAACGTCATCAGTACCGAAGGAGTCGGCACAGAATTTATCTTCACCCTGCCGGCAGCCCAGCGGGAAGAGTTGTAACGCCAGTTTATAACCTACAGAACCCGCCACCGGCAGCTTCTTACAAATTATAAGCGCTTAGCAACTACGAAAAACACCCTTTGTGAGTTTCCCGCTACTCAAGTAAATTGAAAACAGCAGCTTATGAACTTTATTCTGTTCATTGGCTGCTGTTTTTCTCTGCATACTTCTATGATTTACTTTCCAGTTGGTGCTTCATTTTTCCCTCGAAGATTTATTTTCCGCTCGGAAGATATGGGCGCAGACATCCTGCCATCTGTGAGATTGGCATGGACTGTAAGAATACACGACCCGGTCCGGTTACTACGGTATTGAATACTCCCTCTCCACCAAACATGATATTCTTAAGGCCAGGTACGGTCTGTATGTCGATAGAACAGGAAGAATCCATTGCTGCAAGATATCCTGTGTCTACGATAATTGACTGGCCAGGCTGAAGCATATACTCTTTGATATAGCCGTCAAATTCAACAAATGCCATTCCCTGTCCAGAAAGTCGCTGCATAATAAATCCTTCTCCGCCAAAGAAACCAGCTCCTACTCTCTTCTGGAAAAATACGGACAATTCTACTCCTGAAGTAGATGCTAAAAATGCTGACTTCTGACATACAATATCTGACCCTGGCTGAATCTCAAATGCCCGGATACATCCTGGAAAACTGGATGCAAATGCAATGGTTCCCTGACCATTCATTGCAGTGTATGTATTTACAAACATGCTCTCTCCACTAACCATTCTTCCAAATATTTTTCCAATTCCGCCGCCAACCGTATTCATCTGCATATTCGGAGACATCCAGGACATTGCTCCCTTTTCGGTAATCATCATTTCGCCTGACTCTAATTCACAGACTACAACCGGCATTGGTTCGCCTTCAATATTAAATCTCATTTCTAAACCCTCCTGCTGATTTGCATAACATTTTCATGAACCTTTTTCATTATAACAATATAGGAGTGGTCTGCCAATATATTCTTTCAATCTTTTATCCGTTTTCTGCATCCAAAATAAATAGCTCCTATGCCACTGCACAGTGCCAGCAAAAACCAGATGCCAACCGGAGTCATGTCTCCTGTTTTCACGGTTGCGGTCTGTGATGTGTTTCCTGCGGTGGTATTTCCTGTTGTATTACTTCCTGCAGTACCGCTTCCTGCTGTGCCGTTGCCATTTCCTGTTGTTCCGCTTCCCGGCGTTGTTGTACCTGATGAAGTTCCGGCTTCAAATACCAGTGCATATGCCGAAAATTTATCAGTTGCAAAGGTTATGGTTCCACTTGCTGCATCATACGTTGCAGGAAGTTTTTCATAGGCACCATCATGCTCTCGAATCACATAATAAGTTCCCTGCTGGTTCTTCATCTCATCTTTTACCTGAAGGGTTACATTTAATTTCGCATTTAAATCGGTCAACTGGGTTTTCCATACATCGTTGGAATTTCCTTTGTTTACGACCTGGAATAAATCCATGGAAAGATAGCTTTGAATCTCTCCATTTCCTGCCTGTGCCTGCATGCCACTCTGTATCTGATTCAGTTCTGTTCCACTGATATCTGCAATATTTAACTGAAGATTTCCGGAACCAATAATGTTTTCTGCATTTCCAAGGGTTGCACCGTCTACTTTTGTACTTGCCGTATTTACTTTATCCTCTGACTTTGTAAATAATGCACTCAGATGTAAATCTGTTGCAGGCATATCCAATACAAAGGTACTTACCTGTGAATCTACTGCTGTCAGCTTTCCACCATTTAAAGATGCGCTTAATAACTGATAACCATAATCCGGTGTAAACTTAATGGTTACTTTGGTGCCTGCTTTAAATTCGGCATAGCCAAAGTCTCCATCCAGTCTTGTGGATGCATCTGCTATATTTCCACCTGCCAGTTCTGCTGCATTTACCACAGTTCCATCCTCTAACTGTGCACTGATTATTTCCACGCTTCCATGTTCAATAACGCAGTCATTTCCAAATCCATGCTGTTCTGCTACTGTAAGGGATGGTGCCCATACGATATTATAATTACGGCTGCTGTTCGTAGTCAGTGCCACTTCAATCTGATAAGAATCTGCCGGAGCCACTTCAAATTCCAGATTGTCTGTCGTTCCACCTAATGGAATTGCTGTTCCATTTACCATAATGGATGCAAATGCATAACCAAAATCTGCTGCAATTGCCACTCTGTGTTGCTGCGTCTTATCTCCGGTAAAGCTGCCCGATATATTCGTTCCCATTCCGGAACCAATCCTCATGCCATCTATCTGTAAGTCTCCAATTGCTCCTCCCACTGCAGTTGCTGTAACTGCAATTGTTTCTCCAGATGCCGGACCCGTTGTGGAACCACTGCCTCCGGATGCTGCAGTACGAAATTCCAGAATCAGTTCCACCTGCTCTGAGGTGCTTACAGAAAATGCCTGTCCGCTCTCTGATGTAAGTATATTCTTGTCAAGGCTTGCATCCTGTGCACCATTTTTATTCACCTGACAGTGATTGATTATTGTATCCGTTCCACATACTACTTTAAAATGTACCGTATGGTCAAGACTGTCATCCGGTCTGTTTATTTCTATTGGTGTATCATTATATGCAGTCTGGTTTACTTCTGTCCATTCAGCCGCCGTATCCCATTTATAATACACGGTTCCGGTCGCTGTGCTGTCCTGTCTTGCAATTCTGACCACTGCTTTCTGTCCATCAGCTTTTACAATCATGCCGGCACTTCCCATAAATAATGAAAATACCATAAAAAAGCTTAACAACCAGGAAATTTTCTTTCGCATCTTCATATTTTTTCTCCTTTACTTTCTTCTATAAACTGCCACTTCCACCGCACACGTTGCAGGCTCCGCAGCCTCCCAGTACCACCAGCATAAGCAGACAAAGCAATCCTCTAATGGATTTTTTTCTCACGTTTTTCCTCCTTCCTTTTCTGTCCTTTTACTATATGAATATACGCTTTTCCCACCTGTTTTGATAAGTTTACATTTGTCTCATTTTAGGGATTTTCCACAATTTATGGCTGTTTCCAGCTATAATAGAACTGAAGAAGCCCAATTCTCGTCTTCGTCTCTGTCTTTTCATTTAAAGATGCCATATAACGATACAATGCTGCTCTTGAAATATATAGCTGCTCTGCTATTACCTGCACACTTTCATCAGAAGAAAGCAATAACCTTAACACATCCTGCTCCCTGTTTGTAAGTGCATAATTCTTTACAAACGCCTGAAATTTATCCTCCAAAAATTTTTCACGTTCTTTTTCCAACATTTTCGCCATATTTTCTTCCTGTATATCCATACGAAACTGTACCATATACAAATATACCAGCATACTGATAACTGCAAATAAAATCAATGCTATGATGCTGATGCGCATTCCATCCCCGGTCTCTATCAGCATCAGGGAAATAGTTCCTGTAATCCCGGCACAGATATTATTTGTTGCCCTTCCAAGTCCAGCCCATAACTCCGGTACTTTCATATAATAGGAAAGGTCCATAAAACTGGTGGTAAAATATACCACAAAGAAGCCTGCGGACAAATAGAACACAATAAGACCTGCCATAAATGGTCCGCCCCAGACTATTATCACTACACACATTGTTGAAAGCAATGTCACACAGTACATCATAATCTGCATAAATCTATGCTCTTTTATATCAAAAAGCACTCCTGCCAACAGTCCGCTTACCGCAAGCAATAATCTCGGCCACTGACCAATATCTACACTTCCACCTGCATGTACTAAAGTTACTGCATTGTCCAGACTGGAAAAAATGCATGTCATCAGAACCACTATTGAAATCAAAAGCAGTGCCGCAAGCATCGGATGTCTGAGGCTTCGCCTGTTATTCTTCCGGATATCAATATCTGAATCTGTCCCTGAAGCCTCTGCTCCTACTACCCCCCGGCTACATTCCAGACTCAGTCTGCGAACCAGCAATACCATTGCTGCCAGAAAAACGGAAAGTGCAACAGACTCTACAGTGCTGTTATGTATCAGATTATTGCTGATAAACTGAAGCAATAATCCAAAGGCATATCCAAATCCAACGGTTTGTGCAAGTCCCTTTTCTGTCGAAAGGCTTACCACAGCATAATAATGTACAGCACTTCCAATCATGCCATATAAAATATAAAGCAGGAATCCGGATAAAAGCATACTTCGATAGGACAAATGCTCCTGAATTACGAAAATGCAGATGATTCCTGCTACCGGCAATAAATATAAACCTATCTCCCGCATCTTCTGGTTAAAATAACGGTTAATGCATGGGAATAGCAGGAATCCTATTACGCTGATTCCCAGCACATAGTTCTGTGCCCTTACTACTCCTGCGGAATCTGTTGCATAGCGTATCATATTGTCAAACAGATACTCCGAGCCTAAAAATATATAATTGAAAATAGCCAGCACTGCTATGATTCGAATTCTTTCTGGTTTCATAAATTGTCTCATCGTCTGTTCCCTGCTCCATTCTTTTGTCTTAATTTCATTATATACAATTGTCTCTTTCCATCAAGTTGACAAATGTCTCATTTCCTGTAAACAAGCAAAAAAGAGCCAGGACACGAATGTCCTGACTCTTTTTTGATTCATATAAAACGATGTTAATTATACTAACTCGATAAGAACTTCTAAAGCTCCGTCACCTTTACGCTGACCAATCTTTACGATTCTTGTGTAACCACCGTTACGGTCTGCATACTTAGGTGCGATTTCGTCGAATAATTTTGCAACTAAATCAACTTTCTTTGTATTTTTCTTCTTTCCTGCTGCTTCTGTAGGAACTTCAGTTACAGGATAAAGAACTTTTAACATCTCTCTTCTTGCATGAAGACGGGAAGGATTATCCTTCTTGATTGTTTTTTCCACTTCGTCATATACAGTAACTTTCTTACCATCTACAACTTCTTTTACTCTCTTGCCGTCTTTGTCTTTTCTTGCAACTTTAGCTTTTACAGTAACTTCTTCGAAGTTATCTTTCTCGCGAACTGCCATTGCAATAAGGCCTTCTGCAATTTTACGGATTTCTTTTGCTTTTGCTTCTGTGGTAACAATTTTACCATTGTTTAATAATGCTGTTACCTGATTTCTCAGTAATGCTTTTCTCTGGGAAGATGTTCTTCCTAATTTTCTATACTTTGCCATTTTTATTCCTCCATTTGTGGTACATCCGGCCATGCTCATCGGACTTACTTACCGAATGCTTGTTTTGTGCCACTCATGAACCAACATCACCACGCTCATCGGACTTACTGATGCTGCTGCACTGAGTTATCTTAAACCTCGTCGCCCTGATTGAGCTGAAGGCCTAATTCTTTTAATTTTGCTAATACTTCTTCCAAAGACTTACGTCCAAGGTTACGAACTTTCATCATATCTTCCGGTGTACGGTTTGTAAGTTCTTCAACAGTATTGATACCTGCTCTCTTCAAGCAGTTGTAAGAACGTACGGATAACTCCAGTTCGTCAATGTTCATCTCAAGAACTTTTTCCTTCGCATTGTCTTCTTTCTCAATCATGACTTCTGCTGTCTTAGCATTCTCGGAAAGGTCAATGAAAAGACTTAAGTGCTCGCTTAATACCTTTGCAGCTAAGCTGACTGCTTCATCTGGAGCAAGTGTTCCATTGGTATATACGTCAAGTGTCAGTTTATCGTAATCGGTAATCTGACCCACACGGGTATTCTGAATGGATAAGTTCACACGCTCTACCGGTGTATAGATAGAATCTACTGCGATTACACCAATTGGTAAATCTGCATCTTTGTTCTTATCTGCGCTGACATAACCTCTACCTTTGGTAATGGTTAATTCCATGTATAATTTGGAATCAGCACCGCCGTTTAAGTGTGCAATTACTAAATCCGGATTCATGATCTGAATATCCTGATCTACCTGAATATCTGCTGCTGTAACAACGCCTTCACCACTGAACTCAATGTAAGCTACCTTAGGCTCATCATCAGCGCTGTTATTACGGATTGCAAGCTCTTTGATGTTCATAATGATTTCAGTAACATCTTCCTTTACGCCAGGAATAGAACTGAACTCATGAAGTACACCATCGATTTTAACCTGACTTACTGCTGCACCTGGCAGGGATGACAACATGATTCTTCTTAAAGAATTACCAAGTGTTGTACCATATCCTCTTTCCAAAGGTTCGCATACGAATCTTCCATATCTTTTGTCTTCAGAAATTTCAGCAATTTCAATTGTTGGTTTTTGAAAATCGAACACTACAAAGCCCCTCCTTCTTTCGGGTAATTTGTTTCTTCTTTCAGCCCGCTAGTTTATGATTATTTAGAATACAACTCGACGATAAGCATCTCGTCTACTGGTACATCAATCATTTCTCTGGAAGGTAACTCTTTTACGGTTCCCTGCATTTTCTCTGCATCAACATCAAGCCATTCCGGAACTAATCTGCCGCCAGCTACTTCTACGACATCTTTCATTCTCTGGGAATTTTTACGGCTCTCTTTGATTTCGATTACATCGCCAGCTTTTACCAGGTAAGAAGGAATGTTAACTAACTTTCCGTTAACTGTAACGAATTTGTGGTCAACAATCTGTCTTGCTTCTCTTCTGGTTCTTGCAAATCCAAGACGGAAGATAACATTATCAAGACGGCTCTCTAAGATAGTCATCAGGTTTGTACCTGTCATACCTTTCATCTGGTCTGCTTTATCATAATAGTTACGGAATGGTTTCTCTAATACTCCGTAAATGAATTTTGCTTTCTGTTTTTCGCGAAGCTGAAGGCCATACTCAGATACCTTCTTGTTCGCTCTCTTTAATTCTCTGTTAGATTTTTTATCATATCCCAAATAACTTGGCTCTAAACCAAGAGATCTGCATCTTTTCAGAACAGGAACTTTATTTACTGCCATTTTAGATATCCCTCCTAATTATACTCTACGACGTTTTGGTGGACGACATCCATTATGAGGAACTGGAGTTACGTCACGAATAGAAAGAACTTCAAGTCCGGCTGCCTGAAGGGCACGGATTGCTGCTTCTCTTCCTGATCCTGGTCCTTTAACCATAACATCAACTGTTTTTAATCCATGTATAAGAGCTGCTTTTGTAGCAGTTTCTGCTGCCATCTGTGCAGCATATGGAGTAGATTTCTTTGAACCTCTAAATCCAAGACCACCGGCACTTGCCCATGATAATGCATTACCTTCAGCATCTGTTAATGTAACGATGGTGTTATTGAAGGATGCCTGAATATGTGCCTGTCCATGTTCAACGTTTTTTCTTACACGCTTTTTTGTCACTTTTTTTGTAACTTTAGCCATATCTAAACTAACCTACTTTCTTAAATTTAAAATTATATAGTTGCCAAGAATTATTTCTTCTTGTTTGCAACAGTTCTCTTAGGACCTTTTCTTGTTCTTGCATTGGTCTTTGTTTTCTGACCACGAACCGGAAGTCCTTTTCTATGACGGATTCCACGATAGCATCCGATTTCCTGTAATCTCTTGATATCAAGAGCTGTCTGACGTCTTAAGTCACCTTCTACAACCTGAGTCTCATCGATTACTGCACTAATTCTTTTTACCTCGTCGTCAGTTAAGTCTCTGCAACGGGTATCAGGATTAACGTTTGCCTCAGCAAGGATACGGTCAGCACTAACTCTGCCGATTCCATAGATATAAGTCAAACCAATCTCAACACGTTTTTCTCTTGGTAAATCTACACCTGCAATACGAGCCATGTGTGTTTACACCTCCATATAGATTTCTTTGTTAATAGTAAGGAATTCCAAAGACCCATGCAGCTGCGGTTTCCCGCCCTGAAATGTGTGCATACACCTTTTTCTTCCTATAGTAATGATTGCTTAGCAATCCCAGCCACAATCTGCTGCATCCTCTCGGTATGTAAGGACTGCGCAACAGACCACGCGCGTTCGCGTTATATTATGAACAGCACATTCTCATGCGCTGCAGCCGCACATAATTTTTCAAACAAAGTGGAAATTAACCCTGTCTCTGTTTGTGCTTAGGGTTTTCACAGATGATTCTGATGCTTCCCTTTCTTTTGATAACTTTGCACTTCTCGCAAATAGGTTTAACTGATGATCTTACCTTCACAGCATAATCCTCCTTTCTACTTGCCTGCGCCCCGGAAAACATGTTTCCATGGGTATTTCTCTTTTCTTTCTGCTAAACAGCATAATATGCCCTTGTTTTCACAAAAGCGTCCATTTAGCATTTTAGCATAGAGAATCCGAAAAATCAACTACTTTTCTCGAATTTTCTCCTTATTTATCTCTCCAGATAATTCTGCCCTTTGTCAGATCATATGGAGACATCTCAATCGTAACCTTATCACCTGGTAAGATACGAATGAAATTCATTCTTAATTTGCCGCTGATATGCGCCAGTACCTGATGGCCATTCTCAAGCTGCACCTGAAACATTGCGTTTGGAAGCTTTTCCAAAATTGTTCCTTCTACTTCAATTACATCTGCCTTTGACATTTTCTTTCCTCCTGCTAAATCAATCTTTTCTGGTTAATATATATTGCTCATAAGCCTTAATCAGCTTTGCTGCTTTTGCATTTTCTGTAAGCCCAGGTTTATTTACTGCTTCTAAGACTTCCTGCGGAAGCTTTTTTACAAGCTGTACATGTTTGTAGCTTTTCTTTCTCGGCCGGTCACAGGTTCTTGTGGTTCCATTTACAAGATAGACGAATTTTTCATCCTGTGACTGCACTACATAGTACTGATTCCGGTCGTGACCTGCCTTTACTCTTGCCAGATACATTCTCTTTCCTCCTCTGTCAATGTAAGGATTTCCGGTCTTCCTTCTGTAATCAGAATGGTGTTTTCATAATGTGCAGATAAGGAACCATCGTAGGTTACTACTGTCCATTCATCATCCATCCATTCCACATCCGGGCTTCCGGCATTTATCATCGGCTCAACTGCCAATGTCATTCCTGCCTTCAGCTTCAGACCTCTTCTCCACTGACGGAAATTCGGAATCTCCGGTTCCTCATGAAGATGGGTTCCAATGCCATGCCCTACCAGATCATATACAACTCCGTAGCCGTAGCTTTCTGCATAATCTCCGATTGCTCCTGAGATTTCATAAAGCCTTCTTCCGGCTCTTGCATACTGCATTCCCTGGAAAAAGCTTTCCCGGGTTCTTTCTATTAAAAGAGCAGCCTCTTTACTGATTTCACCAACTCCATGGGTTCTTGCCGCATCGGAATGATATCCCTTATAGATAAGACCGGTATCAAGGCTTACGATATCGCCTTCCTTAATAATATGGTCTTTTCTTGGAATTCCATGAACAACTTCGTCGTTGACCGATACACAGACGGATGCCGGATAGCCCTGATAATTCAGGAAATTCGGTTCGCAGCCAAGGCTGCGGATGGTCTCTTCTCCGATTTTATCAATCTCCCATGTGCTGATTCCAGGTTTGATTGCACGTTCCAGTTCCTGATGTACTTTAGCAAGATACTTTCCTGCCTGACGCATCAGCTCTATTTCTTCTGCTGATTTAATCGTAACCGACATTATTTACGCTCCTAAGATTGTAACGATGGCTTTGAATACTTCATCCATCGGCTGTGTTCCGTCTACAGATTTTAAAATGCCCTGATTCTTATAATAATCAATCAATGGCTGTGTCTGCTCATGATATACTTTTAATCTCTTCTGAACTGTCTCTGGCTTATCATCTTCACGCAATACGATTTCGCTGCCACAACGGTCACAGATTCCTTCTACCTTTGGTGGAATGGAAATAAGATGATAGGTTGCTCCACAATTTAAGCAGGCTCTTCTGCCGCTCATACGATTTACGATATTTTCGTCTGGAACATCTACATCAATTGCATAGTCCATCTTCTCGTTTATTTTACCAAGTGCTGCATCCAATGCTTCTGCCTGAGGAATGGTTCTTGGAAAACCGTCCAGTACGAAGCCGTTCTTGCAGTCATCCTGCTGTATTCTGTCCATTACCAGATCACAGGTTAATTCATCCGGAACTAAAGCTCCCTGGTCCATATACTGTTTTGCTTTCTTGCCTAATTCTGTTCCGTTTTTGATATTTGCACGGAAAATATCTCCTGTTGAGATGTGTGGAATAGAATATTTATCTGCAATCTGTTTTGCCTGTGTACCTTTACCAGCACCCGGCGCTCCTAACATAATAATTTTCATATAAAGAAAACCTCCTGTTTACCTTCTTCTTTGCAAGCTAATCTGCTTTTTCTTCTATAAACAACTTTAGTGCACCACAGGAGACGCTGCATTTGCAGCACCCCCTTCTGGTACACATTAGTCATTCAAAAATCCTTTATAGTAACGAACTAACATCTGGGATTCGATCTGTTTAATTGTCTCGATAACAACACCTACGATAATGATGATAGATGTTCCACCGAAAGATACGTTTGCTTTAAATACTCCATTGAAGAAGATTGGAATAACTGCAACAATGGATAAGCCTGCCGCACCGATAAAGACAATGTAATTTAAAATCCGATTCAGATAATCGCTGGTTGGTTTTCCAGGTCTGATACCCGGGATAAATCCACCCTGTCTCTTCATGTTGTTCGCAATCTCCAGCGGATTGAATGTAATGGATGTATAGAAGTATGCAAATGCAATAATCAATACAAGATATACAGCCAAACCAATGCTGTAGATTGGCTCCTGTGGGTTACACCAGTTAGACTGGGATAATCCCTTTAAAATCTTACTGCCAATTCCTGTTCCATTGCCCTTTCCTAAGAGAGAAGCAATAACAACCGGGAACTGCATTAAAGACTGTGCGAAGATAACCGGGATAACTCCACCGGTATTTACTTTCAGAGGAATATGTGTAGACTGACCGCCTACCTGCTTTCTTCCCTGAATTTTCTTCGAATACTGTACCGGAATCTTTCTCTGAGCTGCCTGAAGGACAACGACAAAGACAACGGTTACTAAAATGATTGCTGCGATAATTACTACTGCAAGAACTGCTTTTGCAGGAATCTTTCCTTTTACAAACTGCTCATACAGTGTTCCAAAATCGCTAGGAATTCGTGAAATAATGTTGATTACAAGTACGATAGAAATACCGTTTCCAACACCCTTTTCCGTAATTCTCTCACCAATCCACATAAGTACTGCAGAACCTGCTGTTAAGGTTACAATTACCTGAAGAACCGTAAGCCATCCTTTATCGGTCAGATAACCGCTTCTGGAGAATCCGATTGCCATTGCAATTGCTTCGATTAAAGCCAGAGCAACAGTCACATAACGTGTAATCTCTGCAATTTTCTTTCTTCCTTCTTCGCCGTCACGCTGCATCTCTTCCAGTTTTGGAATTGCAATCGTCAACAGCTGCATGATGATGGAAGATGTGATATATGGTGTGATATTCAATGCAAAGACGGACATCTGTAAGAATGAACCGCCTGTTACTGCATCGAAAAAGTTAAACGCATCACTACTCTGATTAGCAAACCAGTCTGCAAACACATTCCGGTCAACACCCGGAATCGGTAACTGTGAACCGATTCGGATGATAATCAGCATAAAAAAGGTAAATAAAATTCTATTTCTAATATCTTTTACTTTAAATGCGTTACGAACTGTATCAAACATTAGATCACCTCAGCTTTTCCACCAAGAGCCTCGATTTTTTCTTTTGCGCTTGCGCTGAATGCATTAGCCTGAACTGTGAGCTTCTTAGTAAGTTCGCCGTTTCCAAGGATCTTAACTCCATCTCTTGGATTCTTTACGATACCTTTTTCCAGTAAAGTTTCAACAGATACTACTGCATCGTTGTCGAATACTTCAAGAGCAGATACATTGATTCCAACGATAGTCTTGGAATTAATACATTTGAAACCTCTCTTCGGTAATCTTCTGTATAAAGGCATCTGGCCACCTTCAAAGCCTGGTCTTGGAGCTCCGGAACGAGCTTTCTGTCCCTTGTGTCCTTTACCAGCGGTCTTACCGTTTCCTGAACCGTGACCACGGCCTCTTCTGAAATTATCACTATGCTTAGAACCTAATGCCGGCTGTAAATTGGATAAATCCATTTCTGGCACCTCCTTATCTCTATAATTAGATTTCTTCTACTTTCACTAAATGTCTTACCTGCTGAATCATTCCTCTAACAGCTTTGTTATCCGGACGTTCAACTGATGCGCCAATTTTCTTAAGACCTAATGCTTCTACTGTCTTTTTATTCTTTGGCACTGCACCGATAGTAGATTTTACGAGTGTAATTTTTAAATTTGCCATTTCTTATTCCTCCTTAACCTACTACTTCTTCTACAGATAATCCACGAAGTTTTGCAACTTCTTCCGGGGATTTCAGTTTGCTTAAAGCATCGATAGTAGCAAGTACTACGTTCTGCTTATTGTTGGAACCAAGAGATTTTGTACGAATATTCTCGATTCCTGCCAGCTCACATACGTTACGAGCCGGACCGCCTGCGATAACACCGGTACCTTCTGGAGCTCTCTTTAATAAAACAGATGCACCAGTATGTTTTCCGCTGATATCATGAGTAATACTATTGTTCTCATCTAATTTCACAGTGATAAGTTTTTTCATAGCATCTTCTTTTCCTTTGCGGATTGCTTCAGGAATTTCAGTTGCTTTTCCAAGTCCTGCGCCCACATGACCATTGCCGTCACCAACAACAACAAGAGCTGTGAAACGCATGTTACGTCCACCTTTTACAACTTTCGTAACGCGCTTGATTGATACCACTTTTTCTGTTAATTCTAATTGACTAGCATCAATAATTGTACGTTTCATGTACTGTTTTCCTCCTTATTAGAATTCTAATCCAGCTTCTCTTGCTGCGTCAGCTAATGCTTTTACTTTTCCGGAATATATGAAACCGCCTCTATCAAAGACAACTGTTGTAATACCTTTTTCTAATGCTTTCTTTGCAATTGCAGTACCAACCTGTGCTGCTGCATCAACGTTATTAGTCTTCTCGCAAGCTGCTTTTACATCTTTATCCATTGTAGATGCTGCTACGAGGGTATTGCCAACTGTATCGTCAATAATCTGAGCGTACATATGATTATTACTTCTAAACACAGCTAAACGTGGTCTCTCTGCTGTTCCAGCCAGGCGATTACGCAGTCTTCTATGTTTATTTTCACGAGCTGCTGTTCTTGATTCTTTATTAACCATCTCTCGTCACTCCTTTAATTATTTCTTACCAGTTTTACCAACTTTACGTCTAATAACTTCATCAGCATATTTGATACCTTTTCCTTTGTAAGGTTCAGGTCTTCTCTTATCTCTGATTTCAGCTGCGTACTGGCCAACTTTTTCTTTATCGATACCTTTGATGATAATCTTGTTACCATCTACTGTAGACTCTAATCCTTCTGGATCTTCCATCTCTACCGGATGAGAATATCCAAGGTTTAATGTAAGTTTCTTTCCTGCTTTAGATGCTCTGTAACCTACACCATTTACTTCAAGTTCTTTGGTAAATCCATCTGTTACACCAACAACCATGTTGTGAATCAGTGTTCTTGTTAATCCGTGTAAGGATTTCATTTTCTTCAAATCATTTGGTCTTGTAACGGTTACTTCAGAACCTTCTACTTTGATTTCCATCTCGGATGGTAATACTCTGCTTAATGTTCCTTTTGGACCCTTTACAGTCACCTGATTATTTTCTGCTAATTCCACAGTAACACCTGCTGGAATTGCGATTGGCATTCTTCCAATTCGTGACATGCCCGTACCTCCTGTATAATTTGTGGTTTATTGTTACCTGCGCTATGCCTTAAGAATATACTCTTAAGGTAGTTCTGTTCGCTAACTTCACGCTGCACCCCAAAGGGCTTGCGCTCAGTAATCTCACAGAACGGCTTTCACACTAGCCTCAATCTTCGCCTGTGGCTCGATTTCATCAAGTGTTCAATGCCTACCAAACAAATGCTAATACTTCGCCACCAACCTGAAGCTTTCTAGCCTCTTTGTCAGTGATGATTCCCTGGTTTGTGGAAAGAATTGCGACTCCAAGTCCACCAAGTACCTTAGGAAGATTATCTTTACCAGCGTATACACGAAGTCCTGGTTTAGAAATTCTCTTCAGTCCGGTAATAATCTTTTCATTCTTATCTGCACCATATTTTAAGGTTACACGAATGGTCTTAAAGATTCCATCTTCAATGATGTCATATTTTGCAATGTATCCTTCTCTTACTAAAATGTCTGCGATTGCCACTTTGATTTTAGAAGCCGGGATATCAACTGTATCATGTTTTGCAGTGTTTGCATTACGGATTCTTGTAAGCATATCTGCAATTGGATCACTTGTCATTGTCATGATGTGTCTGCCTCCTATTATTCTTCTCTTTCTTTATTGTAGATGTTCTCTGTCAAGTTCGACCTACGCCACAAGGGCTTCGGTCTCACTCAATCTAAGAGAATGGCTTTACAGCCTACCAGCTTGCTTTCTTTACGCCCGGAATCTGACCTTTGTAAGCCAGTTCACGGAAGCAAACTCTACAGATTCCATATTTTCTTAAATATGCATGTGGACGACCACAGATTCTGCAACGATTATATTCTCTAGAAGAGAATTTCTGTTTACGCTGCTGTTTTACTTTCATAGAAGTCTTTGCCATTTAAATTCCCTCCTGTCTTATTTAGCGAATGGCATATTGAATAATGTCAATAATTCGCGTGCTTCTTCGTCTGTCTTTGCAGTTGTTACGAAAATAATATCCATTCCTCTTACTTTATCAACCTTATCGAATTCAATTTCAGGGAAAATGATCTGCTCTTTGATACCAAGAGCGTAGTTACCTCTACCGTCGAAAGCGTTCGGATTAACTCCTCTGAAGTCACGTACTCGTGGTAAAGCTAAGTTTACCAGACGGTCTACGAACTCATACATCTTCTCGCCTCTTAAAGTAACTTTACATCCGATCGGCATTCCTTCTCTTAACTTGAAGTTAGCGATGGAATTCTTTGCCTTTGTAGTAACTGGTTTCTGACCGGAAATTGTTTCCATATCTTTCATAGCTGACTCTAAGATTTTAGCGTTTTCTTTTGCTTCACCAACACCCATGTTGATAACAATCTTAGAAAGCTTTGGTACTTCCATAATGTTTTTATAGCCGAACTTTTTGGTCATTGCATCAATGATCTCGTTCTGGTACTGATCTTTAAGTCTACTCAACTTGCTGCTCCTCCTCTCTTACGATTAATCGATTACATCACCTGTAGATTTTGCATAACGTACTTTCTTATCTCCATCCATTTTGAAACCTACACGGGTAGCTTTTCCTTTGTGAAGATACATTACGTTAGAAGCATCAATAGGTCCTTCCTGATGGATGATTCCACCCTGCTGGTTAGCCATGCTTGGTTTTGCATGTTTTGTTACCATATTGATACCTTCAACAAGTAAAGTATTGTTTTTCTTATTTACAGCAATTACTTTGCCTTCTTTGTCTTTGTCTTTTCCAGCGATTACCTTTACAGTATCACCTTTTTTAATTTTCAAGCTTGCCATTTTCGGGTACCTCCTACAATACTTCCGGAGCCAGAGAAACAATTTTCATAAACTGTTTTTCACGAAGCTCTCTTGCTACTGGTCCAAAAATACGAGTTCCTCTTGGGGTTTTATCATCTTTGATAATAACTGCAGCGTTTTCATCGAATTTGATATAAGAGCCATCTTTACGACGAGCACCTTTTACTGTACGAACAACGACTGCCTTTACAACGTCACCTTTTTTAACAACGCCGCCTGGTGTTGCATCTTTAACAGTAGCTGTAATTACATCACCAATATTTGCATATCTTCTGGTTGAACCGCCCATAACACGGATGCACAGCAATTCTTTTGCTCCAGTGTTATCAGCAACCTTAAGTCTGGTTTCCTGTTGTACCATGCCGGTAGCCTCCTTCTATTATTTTGCTCTTTCCATAATCTCTACAAGTCTCCATCTCTTATCTTTAGAGAGTGGTCTTGTTTCCATTACTCTGACGGTATCACCGATTTTACACTCGTTGTTCTCATCATGAGCTTTTAATTTGTATGTCTTCTTTACGATCTTGTTATATAATGCATGTCTTACGTTATCTTTAACAGCAACAACAATGGTCTTATCCATTTTATCACTTACAACAACGCCTACACGTGTTTTTCTAAGATTTCTTTCTTCCACGACGAATCTCCTTTCATTTATGATTGCCTGTTTACCTGCTTAAGCAGGTATGATTCTTTTGAAATTATTCAGCAACTTTTTCTTTCTGAGTAATAACGGTCTGGATTCTGGCAATATTCTTTCTAACTTCTTTGATTCTGCTCGTGTTATCCAGCTGATTTGTTGCGTTCTGGAATCTCAAATTGAAAAGTTCTTTTTTAGCTTCAACCAACTGCATTTTTAAATCAGCAGCGGACTGTGTGTTTAATTCTTCTAAATATTTACTAGTTTTCATTTGATTCACCGCCTTCTAAGTCTGCACGAGAAACCACTTTGCATTTACAAGGTAATTTGTGTGTAGCAAGACGTAATGCCTCTTTTGCAACCTCATCAGATACATCAGAGATTTCAAATAATACACGTCCTGGTTTTACTACAGCTACCCAGTACTCTAAAGTTCCTTTTCCGGAACCCATACGGGTTTCTGCTGGTTTTGCAGTTACTGGTTTGTCTGGGAAAATTTTAATCCAGACACGGCCACCACGCTTGATATATCTTGTCATAGCAATACGGGCTGCCTCAATCTGATTGGAACGAATCCAGCATGGTTCAAGTGCTACGATACCGTAGGAACCATTTGTAATTTTATTTCCTCTCATCGCTTTTCCGGCCATAGAACCACGGAACTGTTTACGATGTTTTACTCTCTTAGGCATTAACATTACTGAACTCCTCCTTCCTTATTTCCTTTTGTAGGAAGTACTTCTCCTTTATAAATCCAAACTTTAACACCAACTTTACCGTATGTGGTGTCTGCTTCAGCAAATCCATAATCGATATCTGCTCTTAATGTCTGAAGTGGAATAGTTCCTTCTGAATAGAACTCGGTACGAGCCATATCAGCTCCGCCAAGACGTCCGGATACGGATGCCTTAATACCCTTTGCTCCAGCTTTCATACATCTTCCCATGCAGGATTTCATTGCTCTACGGAAGGAAACACGATTCTCTAACTGAAGTGCAATGTTCTCAGCTACTAACTGAGCATCTCTGTCTGGTCTCTTTACTTCTTTGATATCTACAACAAGTTTCTTGTCTGTAAATTTCTGTAATTCAGCTTTTACTTTCTCGATTTCAGCTCCGCCTTTACCGATTACAACGCCTGGCTTAGCTGTGTAAAGGATAACCTTTACTCTGTCGGATGCTCTTTCGATTTCAATCTTAGAAACACCTGCAGCATATAATTTCTTTTTCAGAAATCTTCTGATGTTATAGTCTTCTACTAAGAAATCAGCAAAATCAGATTCTGCGTACCATTTGGAATCCCAGTCTTTGATAACGCCGACTCTTAAGCCATGAGGATTAACCTTCTGTCCCATGTTTGCCCTCCTATCTTTCATTCAGCACAATTGTTAAGTGGCTTGTTCTCTTCTCGATTCTGTAAGCTCTACCCTGTGCTCTTGGTCTGATTCTCTTCATTGTTGGTCCTTTGTTTGCGTAGCACTCCTCAACATAAAGGTTTTCTGTGCTCATTCCGTTATTGTTCTCTGCATTTGCAATAGCAGATTTTAATAACTTCTCTATTACGCTTGATGCGTATCTTGGATTGTAAGTTACAATCGCAAGTGCCGTCTCAACATCTTTACCGCGGATAGCATCTAATACGAAACAAGCTTTCTGAACTGACATTCTTGCATAAGACAACTTTGCGGAAGGTCTAGTATCTTTTACTGCATTTCTTTCTCTCTTAATCTGACTTCTATGTCCTTTTGCCATGAGTGAAACCTCCTTTCAAAATTCTATTTATCTAACGCCTGATTTCTTCTCGTCTTTTCCATGGCCTCTGTAAGTTCTTGTTGCTACGAACTCACCGAGTTTGTGTCCAACCATATCCTCTGTGACATATACAGGAACATGTTTTCTTCCGTCATGAACAGCAATTGTATGTCCAACGAAGGATGGGAAAATTGTGGAACGACGTGACCATGTCTTGATAACTGATTTATCATTTGCTGCGTTCATAGCATCTACTTTTTTCAGTAAGCTTTCGTCTGCAAATGGTCCTTTTTTAAGTGATCTTGCCATTTTATTTCCTCCTATCTACTATTTAATAGCTCTGCCGTCTCTTCTTCTTACGATTAACTTGTTAGAAGCTTTTTTCTTCTTACGTGTCTTAAGTCCAAGAGCAGGTTTGCCCCAAGGTGTACATGGACCTGGACGTCCAACTGGTGCCTTACCTTCTCCACCACCGTGTGGATGGTCATTCGGGTTCATAACAGAACCGCGGACTGTCGGGCGGATACCCATGTGACGTTTACGTCCTGCTTTACCGATATTTACAAGGTTGTGGTCACCGTTACCGATTACACCAATGGATGCACGGCAGTTCAGAGGAACCATTCTCATTTCTCCTGAAGGAAGACGAAGTGTTGCGTATTTTCCTTCTTTAGCCATCAACTGTGCGCTGTTACCTGCAGAACGTACTAACTGTCCGCCCTTGCCAGCGTATAACTCAATGTTGTGTACCTGGGTACCTACCGGGATGTTCTCCAGTGGTAAGCAGTTTCCAACTCTTACTTCTGCTTCTGCTCCGTTCATAACAGTCATTCCGTCTGTTAATCCTTCTGGAGCAAGAATATATGCTTTCTCGCCATCTGCATAACTGATTAAAGCGATGTTAGCTGTTCTGTTTGGATCGTACTCGATTCCGATTACAGTTGCCGGGATACCATCTTTTCTTCTCTTGAAGTCGATGATTCTGTATTTTCTTCTGTTTCCACCACCCTGGTGTCTTACTGTAATTTTACCCTGATTGTTACGACCGGAGTTCTTCTTTAAAGAAGTTGTAAGGGATTTCTCAGGAGTCTTCTTTGTGATTTCAGAGAAATCAGATCCAGTCATATTTCTTCTGGAAGGTGTATATGGGTTGTATGTCTTAATTCCCATTGTTTTTCTCCTTTCAATAAATAAGTTTATTATCGCACTTTTCTGTGCCTAGCTGAGTTTCCCGGATTTTACAGTCCGGAGAAAATCTCGATATCTGCACTATCTTCTGTTAACTGAACGATAGCTTTCTTTGTTTTCGCAGTTTTTCCAACTACAGCACCACGTCTTTTGTTCTTGCCTTCCTGGTTCATTGTGTTAACCTTGGCAACCTTAGCGCCTTCGAACATTTTCTCAACTGCTTCTTTGATCATGGTTTTGTTAGCTTCCGGATGTACTAAGAAAGTATATTTCTTTTCTCCCATAGCTGCCATACTCTTCTCAGTTACTACTGGTTTGAGGATTACATCATAATACTGTACGTTTGCCATTATGCATACACCTCCTCGATTTTTTCAACAGCAGCCTTTGTTGCTACTACTGTGTCATATTTCAATACATCAAATACATTCATTTCGCTGGTCTGTGTTGTCTTAACAGTTGCAATGTTTGCAGCGGATTTGATTACGTTTGTATCCATATCGCCTAAAATAACTAATGCTTTGTCTGCTTTCAGATTGTTCATAACCTCTGCGAATTTCTTTGTTTTGATTTCGTCTAATTTCAGCTCATCAACAACGATGAATTTATTTTCCTGAACTTTAGATGTTAAAACAGATTTTAAAGCTGCTCTCTTTTCTTTCTTGTTTAATTTGAAAGAATAGTCTCTTGGTACTGGAGCGAATACTGTGCCACCGCCAGTCCACTGTGGAGATCTTGTTGAACCCTGTCTTGCATGACCAGTTCCTTTCTGTCTCCAAGGTTTTCTTCCGCCACCGGATACTTCAGAACGTGTCTTAGCTTTCTGAGTTCCCTGACGATTGTTAGCTAACTGCTGAACTACTGCCATGTGTACCAGATGTTCGTTAATTTCTACACCGAATACAGCATCGTTTAAGTCCATATTGCCAACTTCTTTGCCTTCCATATTATAAACAGATACTTTAGCCATCTGTGTGTTCCTCCTTTCTTAAATGCACTATTTTGCTGCTTTTACTGATTCTTTGATTGTTACTAAAGCTTTCTTAGGTCCTGGAACAGCACCTTTGATTAAAAGCAGGTTGTTCTCTGCGTCTACTCTTACAACTTCAAGGTTCTGAGTTGTAATCTTAACGCTTCCCATATGTCCCGGCATTCCTTTGCCCTTGAATACACGGCTAGGTGTAGAACAGGAACCATTGGAACCCTGATGACGATGGAATTTAGAACCGTGAGCCATAGGTCCTCTATGCTGACCAAGTCTCTTAATAGCGCCCTGGAATCCTTTACCTTTAGAAATTGCAGTTGCGTCTACATGATCGCCTTCTGCAAAGATATCTGCTTTGATTTCATCTGCAAGATTATAATCAGCTGCATTTTCAAGCTTGAACTCTCTTACAAATCTCTTTCCAGACACACCAGCTTTTTTGAAATGTCCCATTTCAGCTTTGTTTACGCCATGTCTGTTTCTGATTTCTTTCTTACCGTTGGCATCTTTGTTTACAACTTTTTCTTTCTTGTCAACAAAACCAACCTGTACTGCACTGTATCCGTCGTTTTCAACAGTTTTAATCTGTGTTACTACACAAGGACCAGCCTGTAATACAGTTACCGGCACTAATACGCCGTCTGCATTGAAGATTTGAGTCATTCCGACTTTTGTTGCTAAAATTGCTTTCTTCATTATCTTTCCTCCTGTTTTTTCTACAGCGGAACGGTTTCCCGTTCATCCTAGAAAGCCTTGCGGCCCCTCAGGATTTACTACTTGTTTTGACTTTATTTCATTTTGATATCGATGTAGACACCAGCCGGCATTTCTAATCTTGATAATGCATCAACTGTTTTCTGTGTCGGAGCAATGATATCAATCAGTCTCTTATGAGTTCTCTGCTCGAACTGTTCTCTGGAATCTTTGTACTTGTGTACTGCTCTAAGAATAGTAACTACCTCTTTCTTAGTTGGCAGCGGCACCGGTCCGCTCACCTGTGATCCGTTTTTCTTTACAGTCTCGATGATTTTTTTTGCTGATGAATCTACTAATTTGTGATCATAAGCTTTCAATGTGATTCTCATTACTTGACTTGCCATAAAAAAAGTCGCCTCCTTTTCGCACTTTAATTCAGTACGACAAGCGGTGACTGTACACTTCTCCGTGTGTGTCATAAGCTTTACACACGTTGTTTCTACCTCTGTAGACCATATTCGTGATACAGTGACTTGTCGCCAGTTTCCTAACTTGACATTCGCTCCACGGAAAACCTGCCACAGCGGGCAGCAACCTCACGCTTCTACGCTATCAATGTCACAGCAAGGATTAGTATACACGACAGGTTTCGCTTTTGCAATACTTTTTTCAGAAAAATTGTATTTTTTTGCGTACAATCCATTTTCTATCTTTTTTGCAGTATTTTCACTTCTGCCTTGTTTTTTCATTATAAAAAGCTGTTTACTTGCCGGCACCCTTTTGCCCATTGCAAATAAACAGCTTTTCTTTTCTATTATAATTCTATGCTCTTGTCAGCAACGTCTGCAAATTCTTTCTGCATTTCTTCGTTTGGAGCTTTGGTACAAAGACTCACAATTACGATACAGATTAAACTTAAGAAGAATCCTACCAGAAGGGAATAGATTCCGGTTCCGGTTCCAAGTGTTACCATGGCACCGTCTGCGTTTTTCATCAAAGGAATATAATCCCAGATGATAACCGCCACACCACCGGATACAATTCCTGCAATTGCTCCCGGTTTGTTCGTACGCTTCCAGAATAGTGACAATACTACCAGTGGTCCAAATGCAGCGCCAAAGCCTGCCCATGCATTGGATACCAGTCCCATAATGGAGTTGTTCGGATTCAGTGCAATGATATAAGCAATAATCGCAACTACCACTACGGTAATACGACTGACCATAAGAACCTTTTTATCACTTGCTTCTTTATTTACTACACCTTTGTATATATCTTCTGATACGGAAGATGCAGTTACTAAAAGCTGTGAATCTGCAGTAGACATAATTGCTGCAAGGATTCCGCACAGGAAGATTCCTGCAACAAACGGCAATGCATACTGCTTCGTAAACAAATGTGTAATCATATTAATGAATACATTTTCCGCAGAATCTGCCCCGGCGCTTCCAAGCACTTCCGGATACAGGTACGCTCTTCCAACCACACCGATGATGCAGGCAAAGGTTAAGGATAATGCTACCCAGACAATTGCAATACCTTTGGATTTATTTAATTCTTTCTGGCTCTTTACCGCCATAAATCTGGTCAGGATATGAGGCATTCCGCAATATCCCAATCCCCATGCGAGCTGTGAAATAATATCGATGGCACGATATGGCTCTCCACCATTCTGCCAGAGGCTCATATAGGAATCGCTTCCTCCTGCTACTCCGCTGGCATCTAAAAGTTCTCTTAATCCGCCATTGCCACTTACCACCGCATATGCCATCAGAGGCACCGCAAGAAGTGCAACCAGCATCAGCATTCCCTGGATAAAGTCTGTTACACATACTGCCATAAAACCTCCCATGAAGGTATACAGTAAAATAACAACTGCACCGATGGTTAAAGCTACGGTATAATCAACACCGGTTACTGCATGGAACAATTTTCCGCCTGCTGCAAATGCAGATGCAGTATATACCAGGAAGAATACGACTATTACTATAGAAGAAATACACAACAACACATTCTTCTTATCATGGAAACGATTCTGGAAATACTCCGGTAAAGTCAGGGAGTTATTGGCACGGATGGTATATCTGCGCAGTCTTCCGGAAATAAATATCCAGTTGCAGACCGTTCCAATAAACAGTCCAATAGCAATCCATGCCTGACCGGTTCCAAATGCATATACCGCACCCGGAAGTCCCATCAGAAGCCATCCGCTCATATCAGATGCCTGTGCGCTTAATGCTGCCACCCAGCCGCTTAAGCCTCTTCCTCCAAGAAAATAATCTTCTGAATTCTTTGTACTTTTCATATATTTCGCACCTATGGCAATCATCACACCCATATATACCACAAATGCCGCAAGAATCCACAGCACGTTACTGTTAAACATAAAATGTCCTCCTCTTAAATTACTTAATATTTAGAATAGCAATTGTTTGTTTTGTTGTAAAGTCTTATTTTATTTTGCCGATATTATTTATATAGTAGATTCTCATAAACAGCATATGTGAAAATGGATTTTCACAGAACTTTTCAAGGAGGAAAAGATATGAATCTCAAACTCGAAAACTCACTTGTGGTTCTTTCCCAACGCAAGAAGGAACAGGGGCTCCCGCAGCGACCTACCAAAAAAGAACGGAACCAGGAGCTGACCCAGGAGGAACGCCTGTTACAGCATTATCAGGAACAGATTTCCCAGATGCATGAAAGTAATTTCCAGCAGGAGCTTCAGGCAAAATTAGATTCCGGCCAGGAATTAACTCCGGAGGAAGAACAGTATTTAGAAAAAGTCAATCCGGATGCCCTAAAAGAACATGAAAAGCTAAAGGAAGAAGTGGCAGCTTACCGTAAACAGCTTCAAAACTGCCGTACCAAAAAGGACGTTGAGAAGCTAAAGCTCTATAAGATGGGTCAGTTTATGTCTGAGGTTAAGACAGTTTCCAATGACCCCCACATTCCAAAAGCCAAGAAAAAGGCTATGTTAGAGCAGATTTTAAAGCGTACCTATGCCATTGAAAAAGAACACAATGATTATACCAAGACGCCGGAATATCAGACAAAACCGGACAAAGAGCCTTACGAAGATGTAAGTCCAGCCGATAAGGATAAAAGTTCTGCCGATTCAACCGATGCAACGACATCCGATTCTACCGATAACAGCGAAATCTCTTCCGGTTCGGATTCTGCCGAAGAGTCTGTGGGTGCAGCGGATGATGGCTCAGATAAGCACACTGCCGATTTGGTCAAAGCAGAGCATGACGATAAGTCTGGTGAAGAACCTGTCACTGCTCAGTCTGTACGACGCGAAATTAATATCCATCTTTCCGGGCTCCGCAAAAAAGCAGCTCATATTGATGCCAGCGTGTAAGGCAGATGGGGATTTCTTCTTATTTTATTGTTTACAGATATCAGGAAAACAGATAGAATAATATGATATAGGTGATTCGATGATATTTTTAAGGTTTTTGAGAGAAAGATGATTTCATTCTGTCAACGACCTGAATACAATACATCTGCATTACCTTATATAATATAATGAATACAAAAGGGGGAGACATTTTATGCAATGTCAATCATGCGGAACACAATATCCGGATAACTTTAGAACCTGCCCGAACTGCGGTGCACCGGCTCCAATGCCAAACCAGCGTCCATACAACGGACAGCCAAATCCTTATAATGGACAGCCCCAATTTAATAACGCTCAGCAGAACCCTTATAATGGACAGCCTCAGTTTAACAATGCTCAGCAGAACCCTTATAATGGACAGCCTCAGTTTAACAATGCTCAGCAATATCCTTATGGCAATCCATACGCTGCACCGAATCAGGTTCCACAGGGAATGAGTAAACACGATTTCTATCATTCTCCACTCTGCAAGAAATACAGAGGAAATATTATTGCTTCTTCTGTTATCATTTATATATGTGTAGGAATTAATCTGCTTCTTATTGCTTTTTTACATACTTATACCTCACTGATTGATGTTGCAATTATGCTCGGACTCGGACTTGCTATTCATCTTGCGCAGAGCCGTGTATGCTCTATTTTACTTTGTGTCTATGGCGTCATTAATACCATTTACGTATTCCTTTCGTCAGGAACGTTTGGCGGATGGCTGATTCTTGTGGCAGCAATTTATGCTATTGTGGCAACTTTCCAGTATCAGAGTGTTTGGAATAAATATAGCAAGAGCGGTCAGATTCCTTATTAAAATATATCAATATAAGTGATTAAATTTAATCATACACAAATGCACTTTTTTGTGTTAGTATTACCAAAGACATTTGAAAAAGGCTATGAAAAGGAATAGTAACTGTCAGGAATTCTCTCAGAAAGCCGCCGGTTGATGCAAGACGGCAGAAGGAATACAGTGAACTCGCCTTGAAGCTGCCGGCTGAACCCTATAGTAGGTCGCGACGGACTCCCACCGTTACCCGGGAATGGCATGATAGTGCTAATGAGTGCATGTAACAACATGAAATAGAGTGGTACCGCGAAAGTTTTCTTTCGTCTCTATGATTCATCTTCGAATGATAGAGACGGAAGATTTTTTTTACGCGAGTAACACTGCAACATAATCAGAATATTTTTTTGGAGGTTCAATATGAAAGGATACGAAAAATATCAGCGTGCATATTTTATGCCGCCTGAATGTACTTATGACTGGGTAAAGAAGGATTATATCGACAAGCCGCCTATCTGGTGCTCCGTTGATTTACGTGATGGCAACCAGGCTCTGATTGAGCCGATGAGCTTAGAAGAAAAGCTGCAGTTCTTTGAAATGCTGGTTAAAATTGGTTTCAAAGAAATTGAAGTTGGTTTCCCTGCTGCTTCCGAGACAGAATACAACTTTATGCGCGCCTTAATCGACCGCAATATGATTCCGGACGATGTTACCGTCCAGGTTCTGACCCAGGCAAGAGAGCATATCATCAAGAAAACCTTTGAAGCGGTAAAAGGTGCTCCGCACGCAGTCATTCATCTTTACAATTCTACCTCTGTTGCACAGCGCGAGCAGGTATTTAAAAAGAGCAAAGAGGAAGTAAAACAGATCGCCATTGACGGGGCAAAGCTTTTGAATAAACTGGCTTCTGAGACTGAAGGTAACTTCTCCTTCGAATACAGCCCGGAAAGTTTTCCGGGAACTGAAGTGGACTATGCCGTGGAAGTCTGCAACGCAGTACTTGATGTATGGCAGCCAAAGGCTTCTAATAAAGCAATCATTAATATTCCAACCACTGTCGAAAATGCAATGCCGCATGTATTTGCCACTCAGGTAGAATACATTCACAAACATTTGAAATATCGTGATGCCGTAACACTTTCCCTGCATCCACACAATGACCGTGGCTGTGGTGTCTGTGACGCAGAGCTTGGTATTCTTGCCGGAGCCGACCGTATCGAAGGAACTCTTTTCGGTAATGGTGAGCGTACCGGTAATGTAGATATCATCACACTTGCCATGAATATGTTCTCACACGGCGTTGATCCGAAACTTAACTTCTCTAACCTGCCTGCAATCCGTGAGAAATATGAAAGTTTTACCAGAATGCACGTTTACGAACGTCAGCCATATGCCGGTGATCTGGTATTTACCGCTTTCTCCGGTTCCCATCAGGATGCCATTGCCAAAGGTATGGCATGGCGTGAAGAGAAAAAACTCAACGAGTGGTCTGTCCCTTATCTTCCGGTTGACCCAATGGATGTGGGCAGAACTTACGATTCTGACGTTATCCGTATCAACAGCCAGTCCGGTAAAGGTGGCGTAAACTACATTTTGAAACAGAACTTTGGCATTTCTCTGCCCGAGAAAATGCGCGAGGAAGTCGGCTATCTGGTAAAACATGTTTCCGATGAAGAGCACAAAGAGCTGTCTCCACAGTGGGTATATGAAATCTTTGAAGATAAATATGTAAAACGCCAGCCTTACTTCCAGATTGAAGAATGCCACTTCAAACAGGTGGATGGTATTATGGCAGAAGCTACTATTGTTCATGGTGGACAGAACCACCTGGTAAGTGCCAACGGAAATGGCCGTCTGGATGCTGTCAGCAACATTATCAAACAGTACTTCGGCATCAGCTATGAGCTGTCCGTATACGAAGAGCACGCTTTGAGCCATGGTTCTTCTTCCAAAGCTATGTCCTATGTAGGAATCACCTGCTATGGTCAGATGTACTGGGGTGTTGGCATCGACGACGATATCATCAAATCCTCTATCAGCGCACTGGTTGTTGCAGTAAATCAGGTTCCTTCCATAAAATCCAGTGTTGAGATTCAGGATAAGCGCTTAATGGAAATGAAGAATTACATTCAGACAAACTACCAGACCGTTACCTTAGAGGATATGGCAAAACAGTTCCATCTCTCTGAGCCGTACATTTCCAAATATATTAAGGAAAAATCCGGTCAAACATTCGTTGAACTGGTTCAGGGTGTCCGCATGAAAAAAGCAAGAACTCTTTTAAAGAACGGAAATATGACTGTTGAAAACATTGCATACTCCGTGGGTTATCAGAATGTAGAGCATTTCAACCGCCTCTTTAAAAAGAAATACGAGATGACACCGGTACAGTACCGCAATTCCTGTAGTAAATAAATCTTGATTTAAGAATTTGATTAAAGAAACACGCTTAGACCTTGTACTAAAAAAGTACTCGGACTAAGCGTTTTTTCGTAATTTCTATCTTCCCGGCAAACTGTTATTTCCAACCGACCATCGGGTCTGATTAACCGCCGTATCTGATTGCTGCGATATCAGTCAGCTACGATATCAGGTCGACTGCCTTACAATCAATGTCGGGATTGTAATATAAGACTGGGCATACAGATTCGGTTTTCTGATTTTCTGGAGGATGTATTTTCCCGCCTGTACTCCCATGTCATACATATCAATATTTACTACGGTCAGCTGCGGCTTCAATATCTGCGAAAATGGATAATCATCAAAAGTAATGACCCTGATATCCGAAGGTATCTCTATTCCGGCATGATGCAGTGCATTGACGCAGCCATAAGCAATGTAATTATTGGCACAGATGATGCCATCCGGTCTTACTTTATTAGAAAGAATCTCTTTGGTCATCTCATATCCACTGTCACATTGGGATTCCCCGCGCTGCACATAATCTTTTGGCACCAGCACATCATGATCATTTAGAACCGACAACACGCCGTCCAGACGGTGCATGGAAATCTTATCCTCTTCCGTTCCGCCAATAAACGCAAGGGACTGACAGCCCTGCTCCAGCAGATGTTTCGCTGCCAGTTCACCCGCCAGGCGGTTATCAATATCAATCCAGCAGAAATGGCTGGTAAAGTTAGGATTGCCAATCACCAGATGGGGAATGGATTCCTGAAAAATCATTTCATCCAGTTCTTTAGAAATAACAGCCGCATGAATGATATAGCCGTCTGCCGCCTTCTCTTCTGCTGCTTTGTGGATATAATCCCTCGCTTCTACAGATGACATATTCTTTATCACAAGGCTATAGCCTTTTTCCGTTAAGACATGCTCCATCCCACACACCATTTCAAACATATGCGGGTTGGCAAATCCTGCATTCTTCCCCAGCGAGGTCACAAAGACAATGGTCTTTGTAGACTGTGTGACAAAATTTCTCGCCCGGAGATTCGGATGGTAATCCAGTTCCTGCATAACCTTTTTCACCCGGTCTATGGTCTCCTGAGAAATGGAATAAGAGCCGTTCATAACCTTTGAGACCGTTGCTGTAGACACTCCTGCCTGCTTTGCCACATCCTTAATCGTAACCGCCATTTTCTGTCCTTTCTGCGCCAAAATAATTTTCCGCCATCATATCTGCATGCTATTGCCCGATATCCTGTTACCATGCAATGCGTGCTATCACTCTTCCACTCTGCCTTTTATTATTACATAACCGTAGCTGTCTAATTTACTTCCCAGCAGTCCATGCACCAACAGAATCTCACTCTGTCCACTGCCCGGCTCTGCCAGAAATGCCGCAACGTCCATCGGTTCTTCATTCCTGTTTATCATAACACGAATCCGCTCTGTAGCACTATATCTTTCATAAATGTAGAGTCCGCCTTTTTCCTGGGTGTAAACCATACGGAAATCACCTCTTCGCAGCAGTTCTTCTTTCCTGCGTAACTGAATCAGACTCCGCATAAAAGTAAAAAGAGAATCGGGCGAATTCTGTTCAAAGGATTTCTCCCGGAGTTCTTTTTCTTCGATGGCTTTTGCTTTGCATGCCTGTTTCCATGGCATTGCCTGCCGGTAGTCCGCCTCTTCAATTCCGGTTATGCCAAGCTCATCACCATAGAAAACGGACGGCATGCCCGGAAATGTCATCTGGAAAATCAGTGCCAGCCGGTACTGCCATTCATGTTCATTGCAAAGGGAATAGAATCGGCTCACATCATGGCTGTCTAAGAGATTTAACTGTGCAAACACGGTCTGTTCCCGGTAACGCATCCGCATATTTGTAACCCGGCTGTCAAATGCCGCGCTGCTGATGCTCTCTTCTCCAAAGAAGCGTTTACAGTGTTTCCGAAAATCATAATTCATCGTTGAATCAAATATGGTTCCATCCAGCCAGTGATTGGCAGTCTCCCAGACTTCACCAATTAAGATTGCCTCAGGGTTGACTTCTTTTACTTCCCGGTAGAATCTGCGCCACAGGGCATCATTAATCTCACTTGCCACATCTAACCGCCAGCCATCTGTGTGAAATTCTTCCACCCAGTACCGCCCTACTTTGCAGATAAAATCTGCCACTTCCGGGTTTGCCGTATCAAGCTTTGGCATCATCCGCTCGTAACCGAAACATTCGTAATTCGGATACTCCTCCGGGTCTTCGGGGCGGATAACCGGAAATTGTAATCCATAGAACCAGTCCTTTTTATCGGATGCTTCGCCTTTCTGCACCACATCCTCAAATGCCGGGAAATGCCAGCCACAATGGTTAAATACGCCATCAATAATCACCCGGATTCCGTTGGCATGGAAAGTGTCCACCAGCTCTTTAAAATCATCATTTGTTCCAAAGCATGGGTCAATGTGAAAATAATCCAGCAAATCATATTTATGATATTCGCCTGCTGCAAATATCGGATTAATGTAAATGGCATTCACGCCAAGTTTTTTCAGATAATCTACATTTTCGGTAATGCCCTTAAGGCAGCCTCCCAGCTTTCCTCTTACCACATTTCCTTTAAAGGTGGATTCTGTCGGTCTGCCGCTGATATATGTTTTTCCCGTAGCAAAGCTGTCCGGAAAAATATTGTAAATAATAGCATCCTTCGCCCACTCCGGTGGTCTTACGATGTCTGCTCTGTGATTAAAGGGAAGCTGGTAATATTCGGAGCGGTCATCCACCAGCTTCGCACTAAAGCAGTCTCCGTAATAATAAATTTCTTCCGTCCCACTTTCCAGCCGGAAATAATAACACAGCCGCTTATAAGGGTGCACCAGCTTCACTTCATAATAGTCAAATAATTCACTGCCTGCCACCACATGCATTTCTGCTTCCGTGAAAATTACCGGTGTCAGGCGGCATGCCCGGTCTCCGAAATACAACCTGCAGCGTTTGATATCATCTTTGGCTGTACGGAGCCGGATTGTCACATGCTCTTCATCTGTTCCATATGCATACTGTGACATGGGTATATGTAAAATTGCACTTTTGTTCATTCTCTGTCCAGCCTTTCTTAACCTTTTACACCTCCGGAGGTCAGTCCGGTTGTCATATTTTTCTGAAGTGCAAAGAACACAATCAGAATTGGTATCGATACCACAATGGACGCTGCCGCAAATATCGGCCAGCTTCCGCTCATTTCCGTTGCCTGCAGGGAATATAAGCCTGCTGCTAACGTATAGGTATCGGAACCTGTCATAAAATTGATTGCAAAAATGTATTCATTCCATACATAGATAAGCACCATCATGGCTGTCACTGCGATGGTCGGCTTTGCAAGCGGCAGTACGATTCTCGTCACAAGCTGCACAGGCGTTGTACCGTCAATCATTGCCGCCTCTTCAATTTCTACCGGAATCGTGTCAAAATATCCTTTCATATTCCACAGGGCAAATACTGCCATGGTTCCCGTGTATACAATAATCAGACCTGTTCTGGTATTAATCAGTCCCATGGGTGACAGCAGCTTATACAGCGCTGTCATGGAAAGCAGGGATGGAAATGCATAGAGCAGTATCAGTGTCCGAAGGATTGCTTTTCTGCCCGGAAATTCCTTTCTGGAGAAAACATATGCCGCCGGAATTCCTGTTCCAAGGGAAATTCCAAGGGTTACTACTGCTAATATCAGACTGTTTTTCAGCCACAGCATAATCGGTTTTTCCGTAAATACTGCTTTATAATTTGCCAGGGTGAAATGCTTCGGAAGGAAAGAAAAATTTGTACTCAATAAGCTGTTATCCGCATTTAGGGACACGGAAAATGCATACAATACCGGCACCAACACCACAAAGCAAAGCAGGATAAGAAAGATATTTGCAAAGACGAGTCCAATATTTTCTCTGGTTCGTTTCTTCATGTTAGTCCGTCTCCTCCTTTGGCTTCATATTGGTCAGCACAGAAAATACAATCAGAATGACAAATATTATCATGGAAATTGCAGAACTGTAGCCGTAATTGTTCGTTATAAATGCCTTTTCATAGGCATAGGTCAGGATTGTCTGCAGATTTGAACCGGTCTTGGCACCCACCTGCTGTGTCAGCAGGAACAGGATATCAAACTGCTTAAAAGTAGTAAATGTTGTAATTACAACCGATGGTGCAATGATTGGCTTGATCATCGGAATCGTAATATACCACATTTTTTGTAACCAGGTTGCTCCGTCCAAAACAGCACTTTCGTAAAAGCTCTTTTCAATACTCTGCAATGCACCGTCCATAATCGTTATCATAAATGGAAGTGCCAGCCAGAGGTTTACGGTGGTACAGCATAAAAATGCCATACCATCGCTGCCCAGCCATTTTACCGGCCCGATGTTGTACTTTGCCAGCCACTGATTGAGCAAACCGAACTGGGAGTTAAACATTCCTGTTTTCCACAGAAGAATGGATACATAGCCCGGCATTGCCCAGGGGAAAATCAGCAGCGTCTTATATAGATTTCTCAGGCGGAGCCGCTTTAAATTCAGCAGATTTGCCAGTAAGAATGCTATGATAAGCTGCAACACCATGTTTACAATTGTCCATAAAATCGTTACCAGAAATGCCTGTATAAAGCCATTATCCAGCACCAGCAAGGCATCCTTATAATTTTTCAGTCCAATCAGTTCATAATTATTCCAGTGATACACATTCATATTGGTCAGTGAAATGTACCCGGTATACAGGATTGGAAAGATTACGATGAGCAAAATCAGTATCAAGGATGGTGCCGACCAGGAATAGGCAAACAGGATTTCTTTTTTCTTATTTTTCTTCAATTTGTTACCTCATACTTTCAATCAACTGCAATGCCTCCTGCTGCGCCGCCTCTGCACTTTCTGTCACATCTTTTCCACTCATGTTGACATCGGTTAAAAGATTACCAACCACCGTCCACATTACATCCATTTCCGGAATATTCGGCATCGGTACTGCATGTTCTGCGGTATCGTGCATTGCCATAACCACTTCATCTGATGTGATTTCATCCATTTCATAGCAGCTTTCCATCGCCGGTGCACAGCCGCTTGCTTTTGCAAGATCCACCTCTACTTCCGGATCCATTAGGGCACGAAGTACTTTTTCTACCGCATCCTTCTTATTTTCTGCAGCATTTTTCAGTACATGAATTCCCTGCACTCCCATATATGGAGAAATCGGATTTCCGGTCTCGTCAATTACCGGCATTGCTGCCACGCCAACGTCCATTCCACTTTCTCTTACGGTTGGCACCAGCCATGGGCCTGCAATGGTAGAATGTGCCATACCTTCTTTAAACAGGGTATTTACCGTTGCATACTCCGTCTCTCCCGGCATCAAATCCACAAATTTCTTATGATATTCCAATGCTGCAATGGTTTCCTTGGAATCCAGCCCCGGTGTGCCGTCGGCTGAGAGAATCGTACCATTAAAGCCGTTGATCCAGCCTGCTGCATAGTATGGCGTACTGTGCTGTTCCACAAAGCCATAATGTCCGCCGGCAGTGTTATCCTGCATATACTGATACAGTTCTTCCGTAGTCTGCGGCACTTCATCATCCTTCATATAAAGCCGGTTATACATGAATAACAAAGTCTCGTAATAGACAGGAAGCTGATAGATTTCTCCCTTGTAGGTTGCTGCCTCTAAGGTATTATCCATATATACATCCAGTTCCTCTTCCGGGATAATGTCTGTAATCGGTGCAAGAATGTCCATCTCTGCATATACTCCAATTTTATCATGGGCAAAGAAATACATATCCGGTGCTGCTTTCGGGTCACTTCCCACCATCTTAAGGCTTTCTGTCAAATCACTTTTCTTCTCCAGCACAACATGTACATCCGGTTCCAGTTCCTCCAGTTTCTTCTGAAGGACTTCCGCCACTGCATCTTCTTTATCATGCCAGATTGTTATGGTAGTCTTATCCGTCTCTGACACGCTGTTTCCGCCACAGCCGCTTAACAATCCTGCTGCCATGGTAAGTGTAAGTGCCATTGACATCAATTTACTTCTAACTCTTCTTCTCACTTCTGTCCTCCTGTCTTTTACTTGTGACTTTTTCTTGTTTCTTATTTATTTAATCTTTATTTATTTTTTGCATTTTTCTTTGCTACAACTATTATAATCACAACTGCTGCCGCAATAACTACAATACCGATTACGATTGGAGCAGTATTGTTGCTTCCTGCTTCTGCTGTTTCTGCCGGAGCTTCGGTTGCCGGTTCTGCTGCCGCATCTACCTGTGGCTCTTCATAGCTTACTTCAAAGTTATCGGCATCTTTTACCACAAGCCAGATATCCTTTCCTGTATCCACAGAAATATCACTGGTCTGAACACTTCCTTCATTTCCATTGACAATAATGGAATTTACCCAGCCCGGCACTTCTTTTATGAGCCATCCATTTTCGCCTTCTTCTAAGGCTTCGCCCGGCCAGGATGCAAATGCATTGGTTCCGTCCGGTGCCGACCATGCCCAAAGGCAAGGTGCATCCCAGTCAGACGGTGTGATTACATGTACGGTTATATTTGCCACCTCTGCTTTATCCGGGTCTGTATAACTAAAATCTGCTTTTCCGTCTGCATCTACTGTAACCCAGACTTCTGCGGCATCAATAGAAATGTCATCGGTCTGAACACTTCCTTCGTTAGCATTGATAATAATCGAATTTACCCAGATTGGAGCTTTGGCGGTATACCAGCCGTTGTCATCCTGCTTCATTTCCATGCCCGGCCATGCTTCAAATGCGTTAGTTCCATCCGGTGCTGACCATGCCCAGAGGCAAGGATTTTCCCAGGCTGCATCTACTTTTGCATGGATTGCAAATTTCTCCACATATTCCGGTGTCTCACCGGTGGTCTGCTTGTCATAGGTTACTTCTGCATTATCTGCGTCTATTACGGTAATCCAGCAGTCCTTTTCTCCATCCAGCACCTGCTCTGCAGTCTGGACATTTCCATCATTGGCATTTACAATCACATGATTTACCCAGGTTGGAACCCAGATGTAATACCAGCCTTCATTTGCGCTGTCTGCGTCCATCTCTTCGCCCGGCCACGCCTCAAATGCATTATTTCCATCATCATCCCATGCCCAGACACATGGATTTTCCCAGTCCTGCGGCACCTGTACATATACTGCTTTCTTTGCATCCGTTGCTTCGTCTGCTTTTATTGTCTGCGGTATCATGGCTATCGTCAATACTGCCATAAAGCAAAATGCAATTATTTTTTTCATCACTTTACTCATAAACATTCCTCCTATACATCCTTCATCAGTATCTTCCAAAACAATCTGCGCGCTTTTTGTTTGATAAGCTGATTATATTTCACCCGAAATTGTCGGTCAATTCTTATTTAGGTAATCGTTTTCCCTTATTTTATGGTGGTTTTTACTAATTTGTTTTGGATTTTTTGTAGATGTTTCACAGTGATTTCTTATCAATGTGCACAAAGAGGAAATTTTTGTGAATTATTAACGAAACAGTTTCCCTGTGGTTTCCTTACCAGATACCGGAAAATGTAAGAAATACGCTTTGCGAATTTCCCGCAAAAAAGGTATACCAGCAACAGCCGATATACCTTTCTTATTTATAATAACTTATACCATACAATACCAGAAATTGCAGCGGATATGCCGCATAAAACAGCCATTTAAGACTTTTGCCACGCTCTCCGTTGCACGCCAGCATAATTGGCAATGCGCCTATCATCATCCATTGATAGAACTCCGTAAGTAGGGATAAATCCGATGTTCCAAGGGGAATGCCCACAAATGAACTGCCAAAATATATGACATCCGCTAATTTATGATAGCCCCAAAAAGAAAACCTGCTCATAATCCGATACAGGATATCTCCCTGGCACATAAACATATACGCCCCACAGAACAGGATATAACGCAGTGCAAGCTTCCACTTGTTCTCTACTGCACAATACAGCCATACTCCCAGCACAATAAAGAACACGCCGCCTTCCGCATCCCAGATTCCACCCAGTAGCGGGAAAATATAATTTGTCCGTAAGACTGTTTGCAACAGCGCATTACCGCGCCATACGTAATCAAACGCCTCTGCCAGAATTGCAAGTCCCATCACCATAGCCTGCCAGAAGATATATATCCCAATGTATGTAAAAAACTTTTTCTTCTCTTTCCGGTTTTCCCATATACAGATAAGCACGCCGGCGCAAAACAGGGTTGTAAATATATTATGATTTTTCGGTTGATACGCCACATAGTCCAGTTTTCTCTGCAGCATACACATAATCTGATTAAAAAATACCATTCCGACATTTGCCAGATATAGACGCAGCAGATATTTCTTTCGATTTCTTGTATGCTGGAACCCCACCGCCAGTGCATAGAAAAACAGCGGTGCCGCTAATCTTCCCAGCCACCGAAACCATATAGGCGAGTCCGGAAAGAACTCGCCTATATGGTCCATCAGCATCAGGATTAATGCTATGATTTTGATTGTGAATATGTTCATTTTTCATCCTCTGATATACCGATTTTACCGTCGATATAAATATTGCTCATGCCTCTCGCGCTTTTCTCCCGTATTTTCTGTTCATTCTTATATCTCGAAATAACTTTCTCCCTTTGCTGCTAATAGGTGACTGTACTGCTATATGTTGTTATTGTTTCACCATTCACAGTATAAACTGCACGCACACGATAATTTCCTCTTGTGCCTGCGACGTAATTCTTAGTCAAATCCAAATTATAGCCCGTTGTAGAATCGAACCAGCTTGTTACATCCGACCATCTTGTACCTGACTGTCTCTGCAATGTCATAGTAATAGATATGGATGCCTTTATCTTTGCACTTACATTGGCTTTTGCAGTAAAGGTAGAGCCATTTCTAATCATATTCGTATAGTAAGATCCAATATTTGCATATCTTGCTTCTACTATTTTATCTACACAGCTATCTACACTCGCTCCATATACCACTTTACTACCACCAGTCATACATACACAAAGACACAATGCACAAAACATACCCAGGATTTTCTTTTTTAGCGCTTTTTCTTTCATTACAAAACCTCCTTTCCACCTGCTCTACTTATGTAACAACTGAAAAAGAGGTTTTATGACAATTTTTCCAATTTTTTAATTTTATTTTATTGCAAATACTACTTTACTGTTTCTGCTATCTTAACTAACTCTTCCTTTGTGAAATTTCCAACAATGATATAAAGGTACCTCCCATCTTCCCAAACTAGATTTCCTTTTTCTTCATCCAAGGCATTATCTGGAATAAAGTATCCTTCGCTATTCTTAATCATAACTTTCTGCTGTTCATTTCCGCTCGAACTAATGCCAAGATTATCCACTGTATCATTACACATCTGCTGATATAGCATACTTTTTCCATTTCTATTTACATATGTTTTTTGATATAAATGAAAATCTTCATAATACTCTTCTTGTTCTAACGTATACCCTTCTGGCACCCACTGCGGTTTCCTGCAGACAAATTCGAAATCTTCCTCTGAATCCGGTTCAGCACCAATCTCCATTGTGTTCTTCTCGTTGTCCTCTATTGCCACCATTTCCAGATTCTCCGGTTCGCCCAGATTCAGTTGCACATGGTCGGTATAGCCGGTCAGAATATATTTTCCGAGCAGACTCTGAAAAAAACTTCTGCCCGTTACGGTTGTTCCAAGAAGCAATACCAGCACTGCCACAACCACAATGACGCGCCGCCTGCCATGCACCGGATAAAGTGCCGGTATCGTATGTTTTCCCATGTCCGGTTGCAGCAGCACTTTTATTTTCTTTCGAAATGTCCTTGAAAAGCGATGCTTTGGTGCAGCCATTGCGCATTCGTAATCTGCCTTACACGCCGATGCAATGGCATCCTTCAGTTCCTGTTCTGTCATAATGAATTCCCCTTCTCTAACTTTTCCTGCAGCTTCTTCCTTGCCCTGCTGGAAATGTGTCTTGCATTGTCAACTGTTGTATCAAGAGCAGTTGCAATTTCTTCATAGCTCAATTCATTATAATATCGTAAATATAATACGTCCTTATATGGATATTTCATTCTGCCGATAAGTTCTGACATGCTGCTGCCATCCGGAAGTTCAAAGAATTCTCCGTCTCCCTGAGACTCCTGCAGCAGATTTTCAATCGTATCCTCGTCCATCTTGCTTTCGCGGTTTCGCCTACGATATACATTAATTGCTCTGCTCCTAACTATAGTAACAATATAATTCCACGCTTTATGACAGTTTTCACGAGAAATTTTATCTAAATTATTTATAATTGCAATATAGCTTTCCTGCACAGCATCTTCCGCATCTGCAGAATTCTTTAAAATTCCATATGCCACATGGTACATTGCAGAGTCAAACTGCTCACTCAACTTCCTGCAAAATTCCCTGTCCTCTTCATTTTCGATTAGTTCAAGTAACTGAAACATAACACGCTCCCATTTCCTCTGCTGTACTTTTTCCGACGCTTATGCCGTTTTCTTTGTTAAAAGTTCATGCATGATTACCATTACAACCAGTATTGCAAATAAATAGCACGGCAGCAGTGCCACAGAAATCCTGCTGGCGAGCACGCCAAACAGCGGCGGCATCGCCAATATTCCAATATAGGCAAATGCCATCTGCACACCAATGATTGCCTGGGATTTGTCTGCGCCAAAATGTGCCGGTGTGGAATGAATGACACAAGGATAAATCGGCGCACATCCCAGTCCTATGAGAATCAGTCCTGCCAGTGCCAATACATTGCTTCCCGGAAGCACCATTGCCATTATTCCAAGGACAATAATACTCTGTCCCAGCCGCACCATCTGTGTATCATTTAATTTCATTGTGATAAAGCCACTTATGGCGCGCCCAACCGTTATTCCAATATAAAAGAGACTTGCAAAGATTGCTGCTGTTTCGCTTGACACACCTTTATGTAAAGTCAGATAACTGCTTGCCCATAATCCGGCGGTCTGCTCCAGTGCGCAGTAACAGAAGAAGCAAAGCATCACTTCTTTGGCTCCTGCAATTTTTAAGATTTCACGGAGTGACAAAGCCTTTTCTGCTGTTGTGTCAGCTTTTTCTGATGCATTCTCCAGTAACTGTTCCATTTCTGCATTCTGCAAATTTTCGATCGGACTTTTCCGCCCTTTCCACAATGGAAGACTGAAAACAAGCACTGCAGTCAACACAACCTGAATGATTCCAATATATCGATAGCCCATATTCCAGCCCTGCCCCATGGAAAGTGCGATTCCCATGATGTAAGGACCTGCCGTTGCTCCAACACCCCACATACAATGGAGCCAGCTCATATGGCGGCTTTCATAATGTAATGCCACATAATTGTTTAAAGACGCATCTACACTTCCTGCACCAAGACCATAGGGAATTGCCCACAGACACAATGCCCAGAAGGAGTGGGAAAAAGAGAATCCAAACAAAGCCACCGCCGTTGCAGCTACGCTGATTGCAGTTACTTTTCCGGTTCCAAGCTTCTTCGTAAGTCTGTCACTTTGCAGGCTGGATACAATTGTTCCGGCGGATATAATCATGGAAATAATTCCCGCATAGGAAATCGGCACGCCAAACTGCTGATACATGGTCGGCCAGGCGGAACCAAGAAGGGAATCCGGCAGTCCCAGACTGATAAATGCGAGATAAATAATTGCCAGTAATAATTGTGTCATGCTTGCTGTTCCTCCTTGCAGACATTAACCCATTCTGAATATCCGGAGCACTGCTCCAGTTCCGGGATTGTCAGCTCAATGGCACTGTTTCCACTACCACATGCCGGAAATACTGTTTCAAATTTTTTCAGGCTTTCATCGAGATATACTTTTATACCCTCTTTGATTCCAAAAGGGCAGACTCCGCCAACGGCGTGTCCGATATAGTCTTCCACTGCCGCTGCCGGAATCATTTTTGCTTTGGTTCCGAAGGTTGTCTTATATTTGTGGTTGTCGATTCTTGCATCTCCTGCAGCTACAATCAGAATCGGCTGTTCTCCCACCAGAAAAGAAAGCGTCTTTGCAATACGCTCCGGCTCACAATGAAGTGCTTCTGCTGCCAGTTCCACTGTCGCACTGGATTCTGCCAGCTCCATAATCCGCTCCTCCATTCCAAATTCTTTTAAATATGCTCTCGCGCGTTCGATTGACATAGTTACGCTTCCTTTCCATCATTTCTAATAGCTGATTTTATCAAGAATTCCAGACAGATATGCAATGGCAACACCATAGTTGCTCATTGGAACTTTCTGGTCTTTTGCACGTTCAATTCTCGTCATGACATATTTTTTATTAAACATACAGGCTCCGCACTGAATTATTAAATCATAATTAGATAAGTCTTTTGGAAAATCTGTTCCGCTGACGATATCCACTGTCAGTCCTGCTCCGATACGTTTTCTCAGCATATTCGGAATTTTCTCCCTGCCGATATCCTCTTTCAGTGGTGCATGGGTGCAGCATTCTGCAATCAGTACCTTTGATTCTTCCGTAAGACTGCTAATGGCTGCTGCGCTCTCTTTGTAGTAAGCGAAATCTCCCTTGTACTCTGCAAACAATACGGAAAATGAGGTCAGAAGACTTTCCTGCGGCTTCTTATCATATACTGTACGGAAAACCTGGGAGTCGGTAATAATAAGCTTCGGTGGTCGCGCCAGCGCCGCCAGCGTATCCTCTAACTTATCCGTTGTGCAGCTCATTACCAGACATTTATGATCCAGCAAATCACGGATGGTCTGTACCTGTGGCAGAATCAGTCTGCCCTTTGGTGCTTGGATATCCTGCGGCATAACAAGAAGGACCAAATCTCCTTCTTCTACCAGTGCTCCGGTTATGGTTTCTTCACCATAATCATCCGGCACAAGTCTTATTAATTCTTCTTTAAATTTTTCTATATCTTCCTTGCTTTTCGAGCTGATAACAAGAATTTCCTGTTTTGTCTCTTCCCTAAGCTGTGCTGCTATGGAATCTGAATCTGTCAGTGTATCCGCTTTGCTCAGTACACATAAGGTCGGTGTATGCTTTTCTTTAAAATAGCGGAACCATTCTAACTCTGCCTGATATTCCTCCCCGGAAAACAATAGCACTGCAATATCCGTTTTCTCTGCAGCTTTTTCCGTCTTCTCTACACGCATTTTCCCCAGTTCGCCTACATCATCCACTCCCGCCGTGTCAATAAATACACACGGACCGATACCATGCACCTCCATCGGCTTGTAGACAGGATCCGTTGTAGTTCCCGCTACATCCGATACAATTGCTACCTGCTGTCCGGTAAATGCATTAATCAGAGAAGATTTTCCGCTGTTTCTTTTGCCATAAAAACCGATATGTATCCGGTTTGCACCTGGTGTTTCATTCAATGACATCGCTAAAGACCTCCTAGAATCTGAAATCGCGCTGTCCTTCCTCAATTTCTTTCAGATGACGTTTTGCAATTTCTCTTGTTTTTTCATTTGGTACTTTCTCTATCTCCTTAGCAATCAACGCTTCTCCGATTTTTCTGGTATCTTCAGAAGCATAATCAATCAAATATTCCTTCAATGTCATCAGTGCATTCGGATGACAGCAGTTTAAAATCTGCTGGTTCTTGCACAGACTCATGAAACGGTCTCCCGTTCTTCCCTCACGATAGCATGCGGTACAGAAGCTTGGGATATAACCCATATCCATCAGCCAGTGTACTACCTCATCCAGAGTTCTGGTATCGCTGACATCAAACTGCTCGGAACGCTCGTCTTCCGGCTCCGGATGATCATAGCCACCTACGGAAGTCTTGGAACCACCACTAATCTGGGATACACCAAGGCGGATAACTTTTTCACGTACCGCCTGGCTCTCTCTGGTAGAAATAATCATTCCGGTATATGGAACTGCCACACGGATACATGCACAGATTTTTGCAAAAATATCATCACTGATGCCGTTGTCGAATACATCCGGATCAATGTCATCGGCACGTTTGATTCGTGGCACGCTGATGGTATGTGGTCCTACACCATGCACTGCCTCCAAATGTTCTGCATGCATCAGAAGTCCTGCAAATTCATATTTGTAAAGTTCCAATCCAAAAAGTACACCTAAGCCAACATCATCGATGCCGCCTTCCATGGCACGGTCCATGGCTTCGGTATGATATGCATAATCATGCTTTGGTCCGGTTGGATGTAATTTTTCATAGCTTTCTTTATGATAAGTTTCCTGAAAAAGAATGTAAGTTCCGATTCCGGCCTCTTTTAATTTCCGGTAATTTTCTACGGTTGTTGCAGCAATATTTACATTAACACGACGAATTGCACCGTTTTTGTGCTTAATGCTGTAAATGGTCTTAATACACTCTAAGATATATTCGATTGGGTTGTTCACCGGGTCCTCGCCTGCTTCAATTGCCAGACGCTTGTGTCCCATATCCTGTAATGCTGTTACTTCCTGACGTACTTCATCCTGTGTCAGTTTCTTCCGGGCAATATGTTTATTTTTTCCATGGTACGGACAATACACACATCCATTGATACAGTAATTGGACAGATATAATGGTGCAAACATTACAATACGATTTCCATAGAAATCTTTCTTAATCTGTTCTGCAAGGTCATATACTTCCTGGATTTTCTCTTCGTTCTCGCAGGCCAGCAATACTGATGCTTCTCTGTGAGTAAGCCCTTTCCGTAATTTTGCCTTTGCAATGATTTCGTCAATAAGGGCAAGATTGTCCTTATTTGCCTCAGCATATGCCAGAGTCTCTTCAATCTCTTCGTGGCAGATAAATTCTTCAGCCTTTAATGATGCTTTGTTATACATAATGTTTCCTTTCTTCCGGGTCAGAAGCTCTTTCCCGTTGGTTATTATATGGTGATTTAAGAAATACCTCTTGTATTTCCTTTATTTATATAAATGGCGAATCTCCTCTTGAGACCACCAGTTTATATCCAATGGATTCCATACGGTTGCCAAGACATCCACGGCATTCTGCTGCCTCTTCCCCGGTACAGATTTTATTATCGTAAAGGGCATACTTCTTCCGCACCTTTACCGGTGACAGATTCGGCATTACCACATTTCCTCCTGCTAAAATGCCAAGCTCCCTGCCCCTTGAATGGATAGTTCCCAATGCTGTAGTTGCCGGAAGCAATACCTTCGGCAGCATCAGGCGGATAATTGCCAGTAAAAACAGCGTCATCTCAAGACTTCCCGGCTCCATCTCTCCAAACGGCGTATCCTTTTGCGGAATAAACGGACCGATTCCTACCATATGCGGATTGAATGCTTTCATAAAAGCAAGGTCTTCCACCAGATTATTTATGGTCTGATAAGGAGAACCTACCATAATGCCACACCCCACCTGATAACCGATTTCCTTTAAGGTATACAGGCACTGCTTGCGGTTTTTAAGAGACATTTCTGCCGGATGGAGCTTCCCATAATGGGCTTCATTCGCAGTCTCATGACGTAATAAATAGCGGTCTGCTCCTGCCGTATAAAGTCTTTCATAGCTCTCCCGGCTCCGCTCTCCTAAGGACAGTGTAATGGCACAGTCCGGGTAAGCAGCTTTTATCTTATGAAGTAAATCTTCCAGTAAATCATCTGTGTAGTAGCCGTCTTCGCCACCCTGCAGGACAAAGGTACGAAACCCTAATGCATAACCACTTTCACAGCAGGATAGGATTTCTTCTTCATTCAGGCGGTAACGTTCTGCATTCTGATTGCTTCTTCGGATGCCGCAATAGATGCAGTCATTCTTACAGTAATTGGATATTTCAATCAGTCCTCTGGTATAAACTTCATTTCCAAAGGTCTCTTTCTGTCTTTTTCTCGCCAGTTCAAAGCCGTACTCTGCAATTTCTTTATCGGTATGCAGTTCTAATAATTCTTTATATTCTGCCTCTGTAAGCTGTGTATCCTGATACAGCTTATTAAACAACTCTTTTCCTCTATTCTTCATGTCTGGTCACCACACTGGAATATGCTGTTTTTACACTGATTCCCGGTAATTTTCCGATTTTACCGGTCAGTGCACTGATGGTATCCTGCGGTGCATCGATTGCTATACTTACGATATTTATGCCTCTCTCCCGGTATGGAATTCCCATTCTTCCGATAATATAAGCTGCATATTCATGTAAAATTTCATTTAATGCTCCAACGGATTCGTCCTTTTCTATTACAATGCCGATTACAGCCACTCTGGTATCTGTTGCCATATCTTCGTTCCTCTTGTTTTTCTGAATCAATACAATTTCAACGCTTATTTTACGTTTCTAGTATAAGAGATTTATTTTGGGATTACAATTGTTAAGCCCTTGTTTTATGCGTATTTATTGTATTTTTTTAGGCACATTCCCGCGGAGCATTTTTTACTTTACAGGAAAGCAGTTTCCTGTAACACAAAAAGGGATTCTGCTCCTTCCTTTCATCCGAAACAGAATCCCTTTTCTTTCACACTTTTTAATTTCCTTTACGTCCTTCTTTATAACCACTTCCAATATAATGCATATAATAGGATTTTAAATCATTTCCAAAGGCGTTTTGAAGATCATTGTATCTATTCTTATATTTTTTCACATTAAAGGAGTCTTTTGCCTGTCTTCCTTCATTCATACCACACTCCACAAAATGTCTCAATGCGGCTGTATCATCACCACAAAACGCTGCCTTAAGGTCAGAATATTTGCCGATGTAATAATTGTAGTCATATACCAGACTGTAATCCACTCCATTGTATACGGTTACAGGATTCTTAAGCACGCCATTTCCTGTTGCTTTACGTCCTTCCCGATATCCACTGCCAATATAATGCATATAATATGCTTTCAGATTTCTTCCAAATGCACTTCTTAAGTCTGCATAATTAGCACGGTAAGCTGCTACATTAAAGGATGCTTTTCCCTGACGCCCCTCATTCATACCACATTCCACAAAGTGACGTAAGGTTGCATTTTCATCACCATTAAATGCCGCTTTAATATCCGGATATTTGTTGATGTAGTAATTGTAGTCATATACCAGCTTGTAATCCACTCCATTGTATACGGTTGTCGGATTCTGCAGTTCTGTACTTCCGGTTGCTACTCGTCCCTCAGCATATCCATTGATGCGATAATGATCATAATATGCTTTCAGATTATTTCCAAATGCACTTCTTAAATCCGCATACCGGGCACGATAAGATGCAACATTGAAGTTTGCAATTGCCTGACGGCCTTCTGCCTCACCATTATTTACAAAATGTGCAAAAATTGCTTCTGTATTGCCGCCAAATGCTTTTGCTACATCAGGGTTATTCTTTATGTAATAATTTAAGTCAAAGACCCTTTCATAGCCTGCACCAAATACGGTAGTCGTTGCATATGCACACCGCATTTTATATCCGCCACCACTTACATATACATGGATATTATATACACCCACATTATTCTTATGATTTGCAATATTGGCATGCACGATAAAGGTATCTGCATCTACTCTGGATGCGTTATACCATACAATATCGCTCTGATCAGCCTTTGTCCAGACCGGAACACTAACAGAAGTCACATAACTTGGGACTCCATCCACAACAATATCAAAGGTTCCTGTTGCTGCATTCCTGCTCTGAACGATTACGTCAGAAGTCAGCACTGGTTCTGTGATAGCAAAGGACTTTGTCACGCTGCCCTTATAGTCTCCAATTCCTGTAATGGTTACATAAGCTGTTCCTACAGAATAATTGTCCCGATAGGAAAGCTTGTAGTCTTTATTTTCTGTTAATTTTTTTTCACCTTCGTTAATACTTTCATCAATTATAACCACTGGTGGTGTCAGAAGGCTGCCATTGTAGGTTAATTTTGAAACAACTGATATATTGCAGTTTTCGATGCTCTTTTCACGAATAGCAAAGGTAACAACTTTTTCTCCGGAGTATACACCAATACCGGAAATGATTACCCTGGCAGTTCCCACATTTTTATTGTTACTGTAGCTTACCGTATAATCAACATCTTCTGTTAATACCTTGCTTCCCATCTTAACGACCGGAACCGGCTTATAAGTCTGTCCGGTATACTGCTCTGAAGCAGGGATTCCGGTAACTGTTGCCTTGGATAAGCTGTTGCTGATTTTGAATTTCTTAACAATCGTTCCGGTATAATACTGGGTCAGCGGACGCACAGTAATGGATGCATCGCCTGCCAGCTCATTATTTGCATACGTTGTTTCATAATCTTCATTCAGCGTTAAGGTATTGCCACCACATGCCACATGGATAGACGGACATATCGGGCTTCCGGTATAAAGCTGTTCCGGAACACTGTCAATAATTGCATCCTCAAGGCTTGCCACAATATTGAAGTAAACGCGCTTGGTCTCATCATAGTTGCCAAGTCCTTTAATTACTACCCATGACTCTCCTGCCCTTAAGTTGTTGCCATTGACAACCTGATAATCCTTCCCTTCTACCAAAAGTTTTCCGTTGTCATAAATCGTCAGTGCCGGGCGGATGTAATTGCCGGTATACTTCTGATCTGGGATTGCTTCTGCCACAGCATTTCCAATATCATGTTTGGTAATCTTATAGTATACCGTAATGCTGTCTTTGTAGTTACCACTTTCGGTTGCAGTTACCGTTGCACTTGCGGTTCCGATTGCAGTGTTGTTCTCATAGGTTACTTCATACTGGGAAGAATCAATGGTTAATCCGGTAGAAGTATCTTTTAAAGTAAGTACCGGTTTAATCTCGCTTCCGGTATAATCTACGTTATCGGTTCCGGTAATCTCAATATCTGCAGAAGTAAGTGACTTTCTTGCAATCTGATATGGATATACAGCTGTTCCTACATACCCGGTCTGGTCATTTTCCGTACCAACGATTCCAACATATACTGTTCCAGCATGAATCAGGTCAATGGCACTTGCTTCCGTCGTACAATCTTTATCAATATAGTATTTTACGATGTAATCTTCGTTTTCTGTCAGATAGCTTCCGGTCTTATTGAACTTCACCTGAATGTTCTTCGGCTTGGTATCAAGACCGTTATATACAGTATCGGAAATTCCGGTTACCGTTAAAGTATCATTGGAAAGCAAGGTACCGATGGTAAACTTCTCAATTCGTGTTCCACTGTAGTTACCCTGTCCGGTTACTTTAATCCACGCGGTTCCCACCTGACTGTTATTGGTAGAATATTCATAAGTAAAGTCTGTTCCATTTACCAGTGCTACAATTCCATTTTCCGAATTATCTTTCAGGCTGATATTCGGTGTATAAGTAGTACCCTGAATATAAGGATAGTTCCGGTTTGCCGGGTCAAATCCTGTATCAGAAGCATCGGATAACGCCGCACTGATATTTTCAGAAGAAAGATCCCTTGCCAGAATAGAGAACGGAATTGTCTTGCTTCCGGTATAGTTGGTGGTATCCTTCGGAGTAATCTGAACAAACGGTCCGGAAGTTCCATTTGCATCTTTTACAGCTTCATTGTTAAAGTAAGCTGCCACATAATCTACATTGCGAACCAGCGGTTCTGCACTGGTGGATGTCATGTAAACATTTAATTCCGGTTCATACTTGGTTTTTAACGGTACATACTGTGGATCTTCTATTTTAGAGTATACTAAATCCTCAACATTTTTCTTTAAAATGTTAAACTCTACCGTTGCAGTTCCAGTACAGCTTGCCACACCGTGGATTGCTGCATATGGTGCATTTGCCCCGCCGGCGTTCGCTGCATTGATATTATTGCGATACTCATCCACTACATAATCTGTGTCTAACGTAAGGGTCTGTTCTTTGTTATTTTCATCATTAAATGTTAATTTAATTTCAGGCTCCTGTGCCTCACCATTGTAGGTTACATCATCAATCGTCTTGCTTACCGTAGACAAATCACGTTTTGTAATAGTAAAGGTCTTAGTCAGTGTTCCCTTGTAATTGCCCTTACCGATTACGGTAATGGTCTCGGTTGCGCCTGCCGGTGCACTGGATGGATTATCTGCATCCGTCTGATAATACACACTATAGTTTGCCGGATCAATTACTTCTGAACCGCCAATCTTCTTAATGACCAGAGAATCCGGCTTAATCAGCTTACCGGTATAAACATAGCTGTCCGCAATTCCGGTAATCTCATAATCTTCCATATGAATGGAATCAATGGTAAATGCTTTCGCCTTGGTGGTTCCCATCAGTTTACCGTTTGCTGTTGCCTGAATGACTACACATGGTCCGTTCTCGCCATTTGCTGCTGCAACTGCAGTATTCTTACGATAAGTTACCGTATAATCTTTTCCTTCTTCCAAGGTATCAAAGGTAGAACCGGTTAATGCATATTTCACAACCGGAACCGGTCTGATTTCCTGTCCGGTATAGGAGAATACATCTCCACCTAAGTCAATACTTAAATCATCACTGCCCAGGTCGTATTTAATCGCAAACTTCGCCGATTTCTCACCACTGAAATAAGTTCCGGTTCCCTCAATCGTTACGGTCGGGTCAGTCAGCGAAACAGATTTACCATTTACAATGCTCTTAATGTTGTAGTCTGTTCCAAGTGCCAAAGTCTTGCCATCACATACTACAGTCATATTTTCAATTGGCTGTGTGGTTGTATTGTATTCGCTTCCGGTATATTTCTGTGCCGGAATCGTAATCTCAGCATCTTCAATTTTACCGGTAATAGCGAAATTCGCAACATAGCTTCCTACCCAGTGATTCTTCTCAATTCCGGTAATGAGTACACTGGCCTGTCCTGGAACAGTATTATTTCTATAAGACACGCTGTAATGTGTTCCCTCTATCAGACGTTCCTGGGTATCGCTGCCTTTTACATACACGGTAACGGTAGGTTTCATTCCGCCGGATGCTGCCTGTGCCTTATCATACTCAATGGTATCATAGCTTAACTTCACTTCAATCTGGTCAGCAGAATTATTCATATCTCCATCATAGTAGAAGTAACTATTCTTGGTTCCCTTAAAGTTACCGGTTCCTTCAATGGTAATATCCTGCTGTCCTACTTTAAATTTATCTACCTGGGTCGGAGTATAGGTATAATCTACGCCAGGCTGCAGTGTATATGAATATTCTCCAATTCCGGACTCATTCGGAAAACTCTGTGTTACTGTGAAATCCGGAATACTCTTTTTAAAAATGTAACTCATTCCCTGTAAAGATACGCCTACACCATCAATACTCTTCCGCTGAATAATAAACTGGTTCGAACCTGCAATCTTATCTGCAGTATAATTTGCGCTTTCCAATACACCACAGTAGTTTCCAATACCCTGGATTCTTACATAAGTCGTGCCGGCATTGGTTTTTTCTGCGGCTGTTGCTACATTCTGATAATCCTCATCCGAATATACTTCAAACTGATAATCTTTATTTGCAGATAATAATTTGGAAGAATCCCCATAGCTTACCTTCACGGAAGGAGTCAGTACTTTATTGGCATAAACCGGGCTGGTAATGTCTACACGCAGCTTGCTTAATTCGTTCAAATCTTTCTGATTAATAGTATAGCTTACGGTTGTTGTTCCTGTGTAGTTGCTGTTTTCTGCCGCTTTTAAGGTCAGAGCTGCAATTCCCGCATTAATTGCATTTTCACTGCTTTCAATACTGTATTCCTTATCGGTCAGAATATAGCCGTTGGTGGTAGGGTACTGTAATACAACACCATCTCCGTCTGCGGTAGTAGAAATTACAACCTTCTGCTCAATTCCATTATATGTATAAGTTCCATTTACTCTTGCATTCAGTTCAGATATATCTTTCTTTGCAATGACTGCATATCCGGAAATATCTCCATAATACTGGCCCTTGCCGGATACTGCGAAGTAAATCGTCCCCGCATTGATAAATGCCTCATTTGTCTCAGAACTTACAACATTCTTATGTGCTGCATCACTATAGAAGGAAATGCTATAGGACGACGGATCCGGAATTGCATCCATCATTTTTGTCTCAATTGCCTGAATCATTTCATCCTTATGGGAATTGCGGTTATAGGTTCCACCGGAAATATTAAATGCCGGCACAACGGTCGCAATATTTGCTCCAATAAAGAATGTGGTTGTTGCGGTTCCGGTATAATTCTTACCGTCTACTGCTTTGATTCTGACATATACTTTTCCGGAATTCTTATGTTCTGAAACCTGTTTACATAATTCATCGTCATAATATCCTTCAACTTCATAATCCACGCCTGCAACCAGTACACGGTTTCCATCAGATACACTGATACCCGGCTCCACTGCTTCTCCGGTATAACCGCAGTTGCTTGCAGTTACGGTCAGCGTGCTCATGTTCTTTGGCGTGATCTTATAAGAAGTACGGATACTTCCGCCTAAATTAGCATAAGTTCCAAGACCGCTGATTAATACATAATAAGTACCTGCGTCCACCGGCTCTGCAATGACCTTCTTGTATGCAGAATCCGTAAAATAAGTAACCTTAAAGTCTTCGCCCTGTACCAGGCCTTTGGCACCGTTATTATCAGTAATACGGATTGCCGGTACCTGCATACTGCCATTGTATTCAAAGGTAACCTGTGTCGGATCATAGTTTGCAGAACCTGCAACGATATTACACTCGCATTCATTTAATTTTCTTGGCACAATACTGAAGGTTCCACGGTTCACGCCACCTTCTGCCAGTGCATAATCTCCAGTCAGTCTGATATATGCCTTTGCATTATTGGTTCCAATTTCGATATTATCTTCACAGGAAACCACTTCTACATACTGGCTGTCCAATGTGACATTTTTACTACCTTCTTTATAATAAACGGTAATATTTGCAGGATCCGGCACAACAGCACTACCGGTATAAGTCTGGTCTGTAATTACAATATCTGTCGGGCTGATGTTCTTTGGCTTAATCATATAAGTATATACTCTTTCGCCTCCGGCATAGTTACTGCCATCCAGACCGGTTATCTTAAGATAATAGGTTGCTGCATGAATCAGCTCCTGTACACCCGTAGTGCCTTCCTTATCGTCTGCCGGTTCAGTACATTCCGGATCACGATAAACAGCATAGTCAAAATCCGTTCCTTTTTTCAAAGCATTCCCCTCATTATCGGTTGCTGTCAGGGATAATACCTTGCTCTTACCATCAAAAAAGCTGGAATAACTGGTATCTTTATTAATGACACCTGCTTCTGTTCCGTTGATTGCCAGCTTAAAGGTACATTTATCTAAAGATTTTGCAACAATATCAAAATAAATCGGCTCTGCCTTGGTTCCAAGGTCTCCTTCGTAGTAATCCAGTCCGGTTACCTTCACATAATATCTTCCAATAGAAGTCGGTTCAGATACCGTCTGGGTATACTCCGCATCTTTATAATAAGTAATCTTATATCTGGAATCACTGATGACATCACCGGATGTATTGGAGACGGTAATGTTTGGCACATTTTTCTTGCCATTGTATTCCAGTTCATTTTTATCCAATACTGCTTTACCAAGCTTGTCATAGATCTCAAAGTTGATAAATGCGTTTCCGGTTAAATTTCCGGTTCCGGTAATAATCAGGTTATTGGTTCCGGTCTGTCCTGCAGTAGTTTCATTTCGGTATGCCACGTTGTAGTTGCCGGCAGGAATCTCAACGCCATTCAACTTCACTACTACCTCATTGGTCATATCCGGTTTACTATTCTTTACATAATAATATTTATCACTCTTTAAAGAAACACTGATGCCTGCTGCACTTAAATCTGCCTTGCCAATCAGGAAATTAAAGGTCTTGCTGCCCCGGTACAGAGAAGAAGAATTCGCTGTTACTGTCATCTTCGCTGTTCCGGCATTGGTATTATCTGCCCAGCTTGTGGTATAGTCAGACGCCTGGATTCCTGCGGAATTCTGACTGTCTACCAGTGTAAATTCCGGTCTCTGTGCAGTTCCAGTATAAGTAGAATCGCTCAGTCCATTGGAAACAGTCACAGAATCCGCTCCAATATTATAGTAAATATTGTAACGGTTCTCTGTAATTGTTCCGGAAAATGTATAGTTACTGCTGCTCTTTAATACAATTTTAAAGGAATGTGTTCCTACTGTGGTATTGCTTCCGGATGTATATTCTACGTTATAATCATCTGCTGAAAGATTTACCATGGTAGAAGTACCGCTTATGATACCATACACCCCTGTAATCGTCGGTAATACATCACTTCCTGTATAATATACATATCCGTCTTCACCGGTTCCTTCCACCCCTTTATAATTAACACCGATATAGCTTAACTTCTGCTGTGCAATCGTAAAGCTCTTGGTGGTCTGCCATCTGTGGCTGTCTCCGATACCAACGATATCAATATATGCTGTACCTGCGCTGGTATTATTACGGTAATAAACGGAGTAATCCTCTTTTTCTTTCAAAGTTTCTCCATCAATCTGGACCGTAACTGCCGGCTTAACCTCCTGTCCGGTATAAGTATAGGTATCATTTCCGGTTGCAGTTGCACCATTTGCATCCGCTCCTAATGTAATGCTTCCATTGCCCGGAAATGCATCCGCCGCCTCTGCCGGTATTGCCGGAAGAACGCCTGCAATCATACAAACACTTAAAACTAATACCAGTATTCTTTTTCCAACATCCTTGTACTTACGCATAGAACCTCTCCTTGTTGCTTGTTGTTTCCTCATCTTTTTATCTTTACTATATTCCTTTTGCTTTTCAGATTCAAGAGTAACCCTTTTTTCTAAAAAAGCGCAGAAAAAGACACTTCTAAATCTTTTATCGACCGGAAGTTACTTTTTCTTTATATTTTCCAGCGGATTTTTTCATTTTTTAGATAATCTTTTTCAGGAAATTAACACTTGACATTTTATACTACCACTGTTACCATTACAAACTGAAAACAAAACATCACTTTGCTAGGGGCGCCTTTGGCTGAGAAACGCATCTGCGTTGACCCTTATTACTTGAACCGGATAATACCGGCGTAAGGAAGCACATAGTTCAACCTCCTGGCAGAGTATCATCTTTAAGGAGGATTTTTTATGTCATTTTTTGCAACATACGACGGCTCTTCTTACCAGCTTACCACCGCTGGTTTTACAGCCCTCGTTATCATCATGATTGCCATTCTTCTGATTGGCTGTGCTATCTTCGGTGGAAAGAAGAAATTCAGTGCAAAGCAGCTTGCATTTTCAGCTATGGCAATTGCCCTTGCCATGGTAACTTCCATGATTAAACTTTTCGATATGCCAATGGGCGGTTCCGTTACTTTACTGAGCATGTTATTCATCGTTCTGATTGGTTACTGGTACGGTCTGGGTGCCGGCTTAACCGCAGCTTTTGCTTACGGAATACTGCAGTTAGTCGTTGACCCTTATATCATCAGTGTTCCACAAATGTTAGTGGACTACCTCTTCGCCTTTGGTGCATTAGGACTTTCAGGACTTTTCAGCAAATCCAAACATGGACTTATCAAAGGTTATATCGCTGGTGTATTAGGTCGATACTTCTTCGCATTCCTTTCCGGCTGGATTTTCTTCGGCATGTATGCTCCGGAAGAATTCCCGAATGCAGTGGTATACTCCCTTGCTTACAACGGTGCATACCTTGGTGCAGAAGCACTTATTACATTAATCATTATCTGTCTGCCACCAGTCCAGAAGGCATTGAATGCCGTTAAGAATATGGCAAATTCATAATATGATTCTGTCCAAAAAGAGCGTCTTTTCTAATTAGAAAAGAACGCTCTTTTTGATTATGCGAGTAGCGAGAAAAATCGCATACTTGCATGCAGATTTGACGAGCACCGCGATAACTCGAGAAACTCGCAAAGCGTGTTTCTCGTAGTTGCATTTCTGTATTTTCTTAATTTGTCATTAATTACATCTGAATCCATCCGAAAGCATTTGCTATGGAACTGATTAAAATAATCGCTGCAAAGATCGGACAGAGGTATTTTATCATCACTGTAAATATCTTTTTCCTGCGGAACGGGCTGCCGCCCCGGGTTACTTCTTCTTCAATCCGCTGCACTCCCATCACTCTTGATACCAGAAGGCAGGTTGCAATAGCCGCAATCGGCATCATCACGGAGTTCGTCAGGAAATCAAAGAAATCAAGAATCTGCATTCCGATAATTTTTACATTCGCCAATGGTCCATATCCCAGTGTAGAAAGACTTCCCAAAAGAAGCATTACAATACCGACAATTACCGTTGCTTTCCGTCTTTCCCAGCCCAGTTCATCTTCGAAAGTCGATACTGCACTTTCCGTTAATGCAATAGAACTTGTGATTGCTGCAAACAGCACCAGTACAAAAAATAAAATTCCGACTCCGGTTCCAAGTCCCATGCTGTCAAATACTTTTGGAATCGTAATAAACATCAATGATGGACCCGCCTGCAGGGTTTCCGGATTTCCACCGGAAAATGCAAAGACTGCCGGAATAATCATCAGCCCTGCCATCATGGCAATCGCTGTGTCGAAGATTTCCACATTCTTCGTGGACTCTTCAATAGAAACTTCCTTCTTCATATAAGAACCAAAAGTAATGAGAATTCCCATGGCAATGGACAGGGAATAAAACATCTGTCCCATGGCTGTTACTACCGTCATCCAGGAAAAATTTTCAAAATTCGGAATCAGAAAATATTTAACTCCTTTTAATGCTCCCGGTCTGCTTACGGAATAAACCGTTATTAATATAGAAAGAACAACCAGCACCGGCATCATAAATCTGGATACCCGCTCAATACCATTCCGGACTCCGGCAAAGATAATCCCCAGCGTAAATACTGCAAAAAAAGCAAAGCAGATTTCTGTGGAAAGCCCGCTGGAAATGAAATCGGAAAAATATCCATCCGATGCAAGCTTACTGCCATTTCCCCTGATATATTCCACCAGATATTTCATTACCCAGCCGCCAATTACAGAATAATATGGCACGATTAAAACCGGAATAATCGCATTTATCCAGCCACCGAAAGAGAGCCAGCGGGATTTTCCAAAGGTATGATATGCTCCCACCGGGCTCTTCTTCGTCATTCTTCCGATAGAAGTCTCCGCCATAATCATCGTATATCCAAAAGTCAGTGCAAGTATAATATAAATCAGCAGAAAGATTCCTCCCCCATACTTTGCCGCAAGATATGGGAATCTCCATATGTTTCCCAGTCCCACAGAAGCGCCTGCTGCTGATAATACAAACCCTATCTTCCCCGAAAATGTACTTCTTTTCTCATTCTGTGTCTTCATTTTGTTTTTCTTCTCCTAAACTCATAATTTCCATAACGCAAAGTTATAAAAATCATAACACAGTCTCATAGTTCCTGCAATATTCTTTCTTTTTTCGCAATACATTCACTTATTTTCTCTTCTTTTTCACAGCGTATTCCCTTATATTCCATTAGTTTTCTCACAATTTGCAACCAATTCACAAATTTTTCACAATTTTATTAGCACTCACCTCTTGACAGTGCTAATAATTAGTGTTATAACGTAGTCAGAACAAAGGAGAGGAACAAAAAGAGGTTCCTAAAACATCCCGGTTCCAAAGAAACAAGGTAAACAAGCATAGATAGATTTATTAAAAAAAGGAGAGATGACTTATGTTGATGCCTAGTATTTTTGGAGAGAATTTATTTGATGACTTCTTTGAGGATTTTCCATGGATGGACGATAACATGGATATGAAAAAGACTGAGAAAAAACTTTACGGTCGTAGAGCCGCACGTCTGATGAAGACAGATATAAAGGAGCAGGACAATGGTTACGAACTGGTCATTGATTTACCTGGATTTAAGAAAGACGAAGTAAGTGCTTCCTTAGAAAATGGTTACCTGACCATCAGTGCCGCCAAAGGCTTGGATGAGGAAGATAAAGATAAGAAATCCGGCAAGTACATCCGTAAGGAACGTTATTCCGGAGCCTGCAGCCGAAGCTTTTATGTTGGCGATGCCGTTACCGAAGAAGATATCAAGGGTGAATTTAAACACGGTATCTTAAAACTCTTCGTTCCGAAGAAAGAAGCTAAACCTGCTGTGGAAGACCACAAGTACATCGCCATTGAAGGATAACAGAACTTTATATAGTATCTGATTCAGATTAAGAAAGGAAGCATGTTATCATGTCAGACAAAAATCCAAAACATCCATTAAAAAAGAAGAAAGTAAAAGCTAAAATTAATGTAGCCGACCATGAGGCTGTTGAGGAAGCCAGAGAAGCTCACAGAAGCAAGAAACATTATTACTAATTACAATAGACTATTTCAGGAGGAATGACTTATGTTAGTACCAAGTATTTTTTCAAACAACTTTGTAGATGATATATTCGATGATGTATTTCCATTCGGAGCTTACAATGCTCCTGTAGCAGACAACCGTGCTGCCATGAACACTGACGTTAAGGAATTTGACGACAGATATGAACTGGAATTTGAACTTCCAGGCTTTAAGAAAGAAGATATCCAGGCTGAGCTGAAAGACGGATATCTCATCGTCAATGCCAAACACCAGGACAACAAGGACGAAAAAGGCAAAGATGGCAAATATATCCGTAAAGAACGTTACTATGGCTCTTACCAGCGTAGTTTCTATGTCGGAGATGGCGTTACTCAGGATGACATCAAAGGCGGTTTTGAAAATGGTATCCTGACTCTGACCGTTCCGAAGAAAGAAGCAAAACCTGCTGTGGAAGAAAAGAAATATATTTCCATTGAGGGATAATACCAGGATAATTAAAAGGGAAAAGGGGCGGTGTGAGTATTCACACCGCCCCTCCTTTTTATGTGAGAAACACGCTTTGCGTGTTTCTCGTAGTTTAGCTGACATTACTTTATCGTCGATGCCCGCTGTCTGATATTCTTATTAAAATTAATCACATTGTGATTATATTCTTCATCCATCAGCTCGGAATGAATCATAAAATCTGCAGTTGCCTTATTATTCGCAATCGGGATGTCATATACCTGTGCAATACGAAGCAGTGCTTTTACATCCGGGTCATGAGGTGCTGCAGTAAGCGGATCTGAAAAGAAAATCACGAAATCTACTTTTCCCTCTACTATCTTAGCACCAATCTGCTGGTCTCCGCCCAGCGGACCGCTGTTATAGCCCTTTACCGGCAGTCCCGTCTGGTCTGTAATCATTTTTGCCGTTGTTCCGGTTCCACAAAGGAAATGCTTCTTTAAAGTTTCTGCATTGTCTTTGCACCACTGGATCAGTTCTGCTTTCTTTCCATCATGGGCAATCAATGCAATATTTTTCTGTTTTCCGATTGTCAAAGTAAGAAAATCCGGTTCCATACTCATATTGTGTCTTCTCCTTTATTGTATTATTTTCCAACCTTTTCATTTATCAAGTGAAAATCAACTCCTGATAAACAATTGCAGCTCGCCAATCACGCTTATATGTTGACTTGCTTACGTTCATTATAACATGACAAGATGATTCCAGACAATATTTGGGTAGAAATCTTCATATAAAAAACGAGCGCACCTAACAGTGTACTCGTTTTTTTCATCGATGCGACAGGATTTGAACCTGCGACCTCTGCGTCCCGAACGCAGCGCTCTACCAAGCTGAGCCACGCATCGTTATTCAGTTCTTTCACACGCTCAACTATATTAGCATATATCACATTTTTTGTCCAGTAATATTTTTATTTTCTTTTCTACTTAATCGTTTTATGTTTTACTTAAGTCAATCATAAGAACGGCTTTTTCAATGCCGAAGCAACTTTTTTACCAGACCGGATGCACTCATTATTACCTATGGTTCTCTTTCTATTTTTAAAAGTACCCAGGTAAAGGCAGACTTTCCTTCCCATTATAAAGATATTCCATTTCTGATGTTAGAGGACACACCGAACGATCCGGACATTCCATATCTGATTGCTGACAACTACTCAGAGCTTGTCACCGAGCAGGTGGAATATATCCTAGACCACAACCCGGAATTAGAGGCAATTGCTTTTGCAAATGATAACATGGCAAAGGCAGGATACCGCGTCTGTGCTGCAAGAGACCTTTTGGTGGGACATGACATTGCCATTACCGGTTTTGACGACATTGACCACTCAAAAACCATGGAACCACCACTGACCAGTGTTTCCCACAGCAGCTTCCAGTTCAGCTACCAGGCATTACAGAATGCGCTTATGCTCTGTCAGGGAAAGAAGCCACAATCCTGCCTGATGTCAGCCATTTTTCACCAGAGAAGTTCCTGCGGTTGCCAGCTGCACACCGGCTTTACTACACTGCGTCATATCAGCATGGAGCAGCTGCGTAAATGCCTGCCAAAGGATGCCATTACTGCAAGACTGGGCGGTGACGAATTTGTTTCCTTTATTTTAACCGATATATTAAAGCATTCCGACGCAATACTCTACGAGGAAAAAGTCAAACGGCGTGCAAGCATCAAGAAGTAGTCTATGACTTACTCACCAAATCAGCATATAAAATGCCGGATGGTAAATCCATCCGGCATTCTTAAACCTCTCTTTTATTCATCCATTCCCCATTTGTCTTTCATGTATTCTTTTCCAAATCCGGAACCGATATTTTCATTGATTCTCCGGCCAAAGCATGCATAAAATCCAATTATTGCGGCGAATATCAGAATTCCAATAAATATAACCATAGTAAGTCCCCCTTCCTATGTCTCTTTATCTTTTCCAAAGTATAGCACAAGTATGTAAAGATGTCACTTATCTTTTTAAGGAACGGTACTATTTATAGAAATATCTTTTGTTTTACAAAACAACCAAAAGCTTTCCCTCACAAGAAGAAAGAATTATCCTTTTTTCCTGCAGCTGCGGAACCTCCACTGATGTCAGTGTCACACTGCCGGTGCCGGTATTTAAAAATACCAGGACTTTGTCGTCCCCAAAACTACGTAAAAATACATATACTCCCATCATATCATTGCAGTAAATTGTCCGGTAATTGCCCTTGCGTAATGCCACATGCTCTTTTCGGAGTGCAATCCAGCAGCTGAACTTCTCTGCCAGATTTCCCTGTAATCTGTTGTTTTCTGCCTGCTGCTCCATTACTGCCTGCCAGTCCATGGCTGCCCGATACTCCAGTTCTTTCATTCCCTCGATATACACTTCATCCCCGTAGAATACCGATGGCACGCCCACTCCCATAAAGAGATAGAAAAATGCCAGCTCCATTCTCTTTCTATTTCCATTGCAATAGCTTAAAAATCTCGGAATATCATGGGAATCCAGAAAATTCATCTGTGCCAGGCTCACCTGCCATGGGTAGCGGTAAATCATCCGCTGCATCTGGGCATCAAATTCACTGACCGAAAGTTCTCCCTTTCCAAAAAAATCCCGGCACAGATAAGAAAAAGTATAATTCATCGTAGAATCAAACTGGTCTCCCTGAAGCCAGATGCCTGCTTCTTCCCAGATTTCGCCTATTAGAAATATATCCTCTTTTACCGCTCTCACCGCATGACGGAAGGCTCTCCAGAATTCATGATTGATTTCATTTGCCACATCCAAGCGCCAGCCGTCAATATCTGCTTCCCGAATCCAGTAAGTTCCAACATTGCAAAGGTACTCCACCACTTCAGGATTTCCGGTATTAAGCTTTGGCATTTCCTTTACATAGGCAAACGCCTCATAATTCGGCGGATCAGCGTACTGTATCGTTTCCGGCAGGTGATAAAACCAGTTATAATATCTTGATGCTTTTCCCTTCTGCCGCACATCCCGGAATGCAAAGAAATCTGCTCCACAATGATTAAATACACCATCTAAAATAACCCGGATTCCTCTCTTGTGGCACTGCTGCACCAGTTCTTTTAAATCCGCTTTATTTCCAAGACAGGGGTCGATTTCAAAATAGTCAATGGTATCATATTTATGATAAGACGCTGCTTCAAAAATCGGATTCAGATAAATGCAGTTAATTCCAAGCTTTTCGATATAGTCAAGGTTTTCACAAATTCCTTTCAGTGTACCACCCAGATGATTCTTACAAATCCGGTCCGGTAAAATTTTTCCATTGCTGTCGCTTTTTTCATCCGGCAAAAGCATATGCCTTGTCGCTTTTTCCGTCAGTTCCCGTCTGTCATTTGCAAAACTGTCCGGGAAAATATGATACATAACAATGTCTTCTGCCCACTCCGGGATATCTAAAATATCCTCTCTTCTAATATATGGAAACTGGAAATATTCTGCCCTGCCACAGGACAGTTTCTCTGCAAATCCTCTTCCATAATAATAAAGGCTTTCTATATCGTCCTCTAACCGGAAATAATAGCATACCCTGGTATATGGAGACGTAATCTTAACTTCATAATAATCATAAAGCATATCGGATGCCACATGTTCCATTTCACTTTGTTTCACCGGAAGTGGCTCTTCCATTGCCACCCGGTCTCCCCAAAGCAGCACGCACCGTTTTAAATCGCCCTTTTTACAACGGATTCTTATTACCAGCCGGTCTTCTTTTTCTGCAAAAGCAAATTGTGACAGTGGAATATGCAAAATTGCTTCTTTTTCCATTTTATTTCTATCCTTTCACACCACCTGCAGTAAGACCGGATACCATATACTTTTGTATACAGAAGAAAATAATCAGCACCGGAACAGATACCAGGATAGCGGCTGCGGAGAACATTCCCCAGCTTCTGGTGTAATCGTTGGACTGTAACTGATATAATCCACCTGCCAGTGTATAACTGTTTTCATTCAGTAGAAATGTTGTGGAAAACAGATATTCATTCCATACAAAAATAAGTACCATCACGGAAGTTACAATGATTGCCGGACGAGCCAGCGGCATTACTACCTTCCACAGCAGCTGGAAATCCGATGCACCGTCAATTTTCGATGCTTCTTCAATTTCTATCGGAATGGTATCAAAATATCCCTTCATATTCCAGATAGAGAAAATGCACATGCTTCCCGCATAAATAATCACCAGTCCCAGTTTCGTATCCAGCATATTCATCTGTTTTAAAAGACGGAATAATGCAAACATGGACAGAATCTGCGGGAATGCATTTAAGAGAAGCAGTAATTTTAAAATGCCATTTCTTCCCTTAAAACGGTATCTTGAAAATGCATAAGATGACACCATGGCAAATCCGATAGCAATGACCATTGTAAAGAAGCTTAATACGGCAGAGTTATAAAACCACCGCAAAAACGGCTTCTGCGTCAGTATATTTTTATAATTATCCAGTGTAAATTCCTTTGGAAACAAAGATAATCCGGAGGACAATGCTCCACTTCCCCTTTCAAAGGAAAGATTCAACGCATATAAAATCGGTACCAGTGCCAGCAGACACAGTATAATATAAAAAATATGTAAACCGCTAAGCTGTAAAATCTGTTTTCTCTTTTTCTTAGTCATAATTTTCCTCCTTTACCCCTCGATTGGTAAACAGCGAAAATACCATGATGAGGAAAAAGATAATAATGGATACCGCAGAGGACAGCCCATAGTTATTTGAAACAAACGCATTCTGCTGTGCATAAGTAATTACGGTCTGTAAGGTTGCCCCTGAATATGCTCCCTTCTGCATCGTAAGAAGATATACGATATCAAACTGCTTAAATGTGGTAAATGTCGTCATAATAACCGCCGGTGCAATAATTCCTTTCATTGCCGGAACGGTAATATGGATGTTCTTTGACCAGAAACCTGCTCCATCCAGTTCTGCGCTTTCATAATAGCTGCGGTCAATGCTGGACAGTGCACCGTCTATCATCATAATCATAAACGGCAATGCCATCCACAGGTTTAGAGTCATGCAGGAGAGAAATGCCGGCACATTGGTGGAAAGGAAATTTACCTTTCCAAAGCCAAGTGCCACCAGAATCTTATTCAGAAGACCAAACTCTGTGTTATAAATGCCTACCCTCCACAAAAGAATGGACACATAAGCAGGCATTGCCCACGGGAACATCAAAAGAGTCTTGTATACACGTTTTCCCTTTAAATCTTCTCTTTGAAATCCCAATGCAATAAAATATGCCACAACTACCTGTATCACCATATTTAATGTGGTCCAAAGTAATGTTGTAAACAGTGCTCCAAGGAAACCGGAGTCTGCCTTTAATAATGCCCTGCTATAGTTGGATAGTCCGATAAATTCATAATTTGACCAGTGAAAAAGATTCATATTGGTCAGTGATATATAGCCCGTATAAATAATCGGGAATACAATAACCATTCCAATCAATATCAGTGCCGGCATACTGTAAAGCCATGGTGTTAATTTCCGTTTGTTCTTCATATACACACTTCTCTTCCTAATTTTCCTCTTTATTGCTTCTAAACAAACTCCTGCTTACTGCATATCTGCAATGGCATCCAATGCCTCCTGCTGATAAGTCTCTGCTGCAGTGTCAATATCTTCCCCTGATTTGTTGACTGCTGCCAAAAATTCTTCTGTCGGTCCCCACATAACGCTCATCTGTGGAATGTTTGGCATAGGCTGTGCAGTTTCTGCAGTTGCTTTCATTGCCATAATCATCTCATTTGCAGCAACATCTGCGTCATCATATGCTTTGCTGTTTGCCGGTGCACAGTTTGATTTATTCGCCAATGCAATACCTACTTCCGGGCTTGCAATTGTCTCTAATACTTTTGCAATTGCTTCTTTCTTATTTTCTGCTGCATATTTTAAGACACCAATGCTCTGTACACCTGAATATGGTGCCAGTCCGTTTCCATTCGGAAGTTTAAAATCCGCTAAGGATTTAATACCAAGGTCAATGCCCGCTGCCTTGATTCCGGATACCAGCCATGGTCCACCGATGATTGCTGCTGCCTGGCCTTCATTGAATAATGCAGTTACTGTGTTGTAATCTCCATCTGCCTCCAATGCTGCAAATTTCTGATTGTATGCGATAGCATCCTTGGTTTCCTGTGTATTTAATCCAGGATTTGCATCTTTATCAATAATATATCCACCAAAACCATTGATCACCGGTGCCACATTGTATGCGGTAGAATGCTGATTTACCAGCGCATAAGTTCCTGCATCCACATCGGTATGTGCTACCATATAATCATACAGTTCATCTGTTGTTTCCGGCACATCACCTTCCCATTTTGCCTTATTATACATAAAGAGCAATGTCTCATAATAAACCGGCATCAGGTACTGGGTATCCTTATAATTACCTGCTTCTACGGTCATCGGTAATAAATCCGCCATTACATCCTCACTGATAACATCCGTAATCGGAGCTAAAATCCCCATTTCTGCAAATGTTCCCAATGAATCATGTGCATAAAGATACATATCCGGTCCGTTGGATTCATCATTTCCATATAACTGAAGCTGGTCGGTCAGACCGCTCTTCTTTTCAAAGGTAACCTTGATATTATCCTCTGCCAGTTTCTCATTCGCACAATCTGCAATTGTCTGCATGATATTCTCATCCCCATCATGCCAGATTTTTACTTCTGTCATTTCATCCTCTGCATCATTTCCAAGTACTTCTGTAGTCTTTCCTTCGTCTTTTCCTGCATCTTTTCCACAACCGGATAATGTGCCGATTGTCATTGCGGTACAAAGTAACAAACTCAACACCCTTTTCTTCATAAAAATACCTCCGTTTTCCGGTTTCTTTAGGAAACCGTTTTCTTTATTCTTCTTTTTTTCATGCAATTGGTTCCTCTTGCTAAATCTATATTTATCACTTTTTTCCCTTGTTTACAATGTCTATTTGTCAAAAATGATTGACTTTGTCAGGAAACCGCTATACTATATTTGTAAATTTATACATTTTTTCAGGAGGTATTTTATGTCTGTTACCATCAATGATGTTGCCAATGAAGCCGGTGTTTCCAAATCCACTGTTTCTAAAGTTTTAAATCACTGGACCACCATATCCCCAGCCACTGTGGAAAAGGTTCATGCAGCAATTGAAAAGCTTCATTATACCCCTAACTCCCGGGCTGTAAGCTTTGCAAAAGGTGCTACTTCCAATATTGTCTATCTTACCAATCTGGAGAAAGATACTGCTTATCGGAATCCGCATATGTTTGACATTATGTGCGGCGTACACCATACCTTGTCCGAAAACAACTATTCCCTGACGCTTGTCAACACTTCTGAAGAACGCTATCCCGGAGAAAAAGTCAGCGAAGTTATCACAAGCGGTTCCTCCGATGGTCTTATCATCCACGGCTCTGCCATTAATAAAGAAATTGCAAATCTTATTCTGGATGCAGGCTTTCCACACATTATCATTGGGCATCCGAGTTTTGAAAGCCGCTTATGCTGGGTAGATACCAACCACGCCCTTGCCGGTGAATATGCCGCTGCCCACATGATAGCCTGTGGTTATACAGATGTTGCCTTTATCGGAGAGCGCAAAACCGATTATATTTCTGCCCAGCGTCAAAAAGGATTTATGGCAGGCATGTTAGACAGAGGCTTTCACATTCCGGCTGCCCGTATCGGAAATACCGATTCCAGCTGCCAGCACGCTTATTCTGTTACTTCTGATATGCTGACACAGCCTGTACCGCCTCGCGCTATTGTATGTGAAAATAACACCCTCGCATTAGGTGTCATCCAGGCCGTCAAAGACCGGCAGCTTTCCATCCCGGATGACATTGCCATACTTACCTTTGACGTCTACCCATATTCCAGCATCATCGACCCACAGCTTACCATTGTAGACATCAATGTCTATGATACCGGTGTGCAGGCAGGCTCCATGATGATCCGCAAGCTTCAGAACCCGGAACTTCTCATCCAAAGCTATACAACGCTTCCTGTTATCATCCAGGGAGAAAGCACCAGACCACTGACATAAAAAAACACCCCTGTCAATCTGACAGGGGTCTTTCTTTTGCACTCATTATATGATAATTAATGATAAGCCAATCAGCTTATCATTAACTTTCATCGCTCACTATTTCATTTTCATAATGATATCTCTTGCAACGGCTTCTTCCACCGGTGTAGCAAATACGCCTTCCTCAAACTCTACGATTCCACCGATTCCTTTCTCTACAACGAAACGGAGTTTTCCGTCCCGGACTTTCTTATCCGTATATAATTTCTTAACCAGGGCTTCCCGGTCAATGTATTCCGGAATCTCTACCGGCAGCTTCGCTTTCTCTAACAGATTCTTTACTGCTGTTTTTTCTTCTTCTGTCATGTAACCAAGTCGGTGTGCCAGTTCTGTCATAGCTACCATTCCAATGGAAAGTGCTTCTCCATGAAGCAGTCTATAGTCACTGACTGTCTCAATGGCACGTCCTACCGTATGTCCTAGATTCAAGATTTCTCTTAAGCCCTGCTCCTTTTCATCCTTCATTACCACAGCATATTTAATCTGGCAGTTCTTCTTTGCGATGTATTCACAGGCTTCTCTGTCTCCCGCAAAAATATCTTCCATATGTTTTTCCAGGAATTCAAACATTTCCTTATCTGCCATGCAGGCATGTTTGATTGTCTCTGCCATACCACTGGATAACTGTCGCTGTGGCAGTGTTTTCCATGCTGCAATGTCAAGATATACTTTCTCCGGCTGGTTAAAAAGTCCAATCAGATTCGTTGCCAGTGGTGTGTCTACTGCGGTTTTTCCACCAACAGATGCATCTGCCGCCGCCAAAAGTGTCGTAGCATAGTTAATGAATGGCACTCCTCTGCCATAGGTTCCTGCCAGAAATCCAGACAAATCGGTTACCACGCCACCACCAACAGCGATGATGCAGCAGTCTCTCCGGAAACCTGCCTCTAACATGGCATCTTCTACTTCTTCTTTCGTCTTTCTGGTCTTGCTGGTCTCTCCTGCCGCAAAAACAAATTCCCTTGCCTGATATCCTGCTTCCTGTAATAAGGTTACAATGTGGTCTGCGTAAAGCTCCTTCACCGTGCTGTCTGTAATTACTGCAAATTTCTTAATCTTTCCAACCAGACCGTTTTTTAAATCTTCTATTAACCGGTTCTCAAGCTGGTAGCCAATCTCGATTTCGTAACTGTCATCAACTACCTTCTTCAATTCTACCTGAAATACACTCATGTTTTTCTCCGTTCTATCCTGTGTCTTGTAAATCTGCGCCTGTCACAGATTTTTATTTTGTTTATTATACTATTTTGCTCTTTTCTCTGCAACCACAGGAGCTCTAATCGAAAGAAATTCCCTGTTTTTATACCAGATGTTCCTCTATATATGCAATATACGGTTTCTTATTTACCTTATCCTGATTTACCACATACCAGTCATAAGCTTCTTTTAATCCATCTGCCAGTGGCTTCGTCCCACTCATAAGTGCAAGCTGTTTCGCAACGTCCAGTGCATATTCATAATTATAAAAGCTGAAATAATTACGCTGCTCTTCCTCCGCTGTAACTTCCACAAACTCTGCCTGCTTTCCTGCCGCCTGATAGCACAGAGTTACCCAGTCACGAATGGATATGCTTTCTTTATTTCCAACATTGAAAATATGCTGCTCCGGTTGTTTTTCCACCAGAATATCTATAAATCTGCACAAATCCTCCACATGAAAAAATTGCAGCTTCATGCCGCCCTCCTGTGGCAGATAAAATTTCCGGTTTTCCAATGCACAGTCAAATACAAAGGCTTCCCGGTATACATTATTCATTGGTCCATATAAATAAGGCGGTCTAAGAATGTACGCTTTCGGATTTCTCTCCATCAGTGCTGTCTCAGCCGCTATTTTATTTGTTCCATATGCACCCCAGTGCACATTTTCTGCAAGCTGTGTTTCTTCCGTAAATGGTGCCGGTGCATATTCCGGATATACGGCACTTGAACTTATAAGAACATAATCTTTGTAACTTTCCAATGCATTCAGCAAATCCTCCACATCTTCCCTAGTATATGCGGTATCAACCACCAGGTCAAAATGCAGTCCCTGCAGTGCATCACCGATTGCATGCCGGTCTGCCTGAATCAGCTTTACGCCCGCCGACTGCGGTCTGGTGTTTCGATTTAACACATAAACCTCATCACCTTTTGCCACATAATGCTCTGCAATAAACCGACTCACAAATACAGTGCCACCAGTTACCAAGATTTTTCTCATACTTGTCCTCCTTGTGCATGGGTTTCTATGAAATTTTTATTATTCCCGCTCTATTGTTAAAACCATACATTCTTTGGATTCGTTAAATCCACAGGCATGATACAAGGCTCTGCCACTCTCCGTTGTATCCAGGATCAGTTCTGTCACACCACGCAATTTGGCTTCATTTATCAGAAGCTCCATCATGTGGCGGGCAATTCCCTGTCCACGATAGTCCTTCTTCGTATATACATTCATAATATGTCCACGTTTTCCAGTAGGATGGGCAAATGTCGGCATGACTTCAATATAGCTGACTGACGCACAGCCAACTACTTTTCTTCCATCCATTGCCAGAATGGTTGTCTGGTTGCCATCTTCAAAATACAATCTGCTGCTGTCGACCAGATTATCCGGAAAAGTATAATCCTCTGACAAATCATTTACTTCCCGCAGCATCTCCAACCGGGTACTCATCAGATTCTCCATATCTCTTCGTGACGCATTCATATATGTTATCATAATCATTCCTCCAGGTCGCAATATTTCCGTCTTCTTCGTACAGCAGTATCATATCACAGAACGGAGGAAATAATACTTAATTTTTTATGATTCTTTGATTTCCATATAAAATGTCACATTCTTACAATCATATCCTACGAACTTCAGTCGATTTTTTCCCTCTTTCAACTGAATAGAATAGGTAGTCAGTTCATTCACTTCAGAATCCGGCGTACATTCCACCACCGTTGACACATTTCCATCCTCATCAATCTGCACCAGCTTTGCTTTTCCTTCATCCAGCGTAAACACAAGCGTTATATCTACCCACGTCGCGCTGCTGCAATTCGCTTCCCAGAGTGTCTCCCTGCCATCAAATTTTCCAACGGTGTATGTCACATTATTTCCATAATTATTCAATACACTATTTGTTTTAGCATACCGGTCCCCACCCTCTGCTATCTGAATATCTGAATCGTACTGCTCTTTTGCGAATTTATTATTACAGCCAGTAAGCAATAGCCCCATAACTAAAATACATACTATGCCAAATCTTTTCATTTTCCCTGTAATCTTGTTTTTCATTCTATTTTTAATCTTCCTTTTCATTTACACTTCCTTTGCGTTCTCTCTTCTTTTCCGTTCACTCTTCCTCTTCATTCACTCTTCTCTATCACCGATTGCATGAACAACGCAGGCAAATCCCGCAACCATCGAAAATAAAATAGCTCCTCCCATTGAATTGTCCAAAAAAGCCCCCATAAAGAAACCTACAATTCCCGCAAGTACCATAATACAAACTGCATCCACTGCTTTAAATTTTCTCATAAAAATACCTCCGTTTTTTGCGCTCTTCTTGTTTTTAACTTCTATTTACCCACAACAATTTACATATCATATTATACTTATTATTGTTTCGCATGTATATAGCTTATCTTTAGCTTTCTTTTATGAATTACTTTTTGACTTTCTTTTTTTAATGAAATAAAGACGAAGGGATTCAAAAATGCTGTTAAAAATAGATGAACGCCAAAATATCAACTCCACGATGTTGTTTTGCCGAACACTTTTAAACGTTATTCCCATGTTTCTTTCCTCCATGTCATAATTTTTAATACAATAACTATTGAAACAAAAGCTGGGAAAAAGGAATGCTACAATTAAAAAATGCAGTCATTCCTTTTTCTCTATACATTTATTCTGTTGTTTCAACCTCTTCCTGCGGTGTCACATCATATAGCCATACTCCTTTTTTCTCTTTCTTATTTAAATTCAATGTGTTTTTCGTTTTAGTTCGTGAATATCCTGTATATAGTTGTTCATCATCAGATTGTGACAACCATCCACAAGTCATCGGATACCCTTTGCTCAAAATCGGTTCATCATAGAAAATCATAAATTCATCATCCGTAAATATAATCTTGGAATCCTTTGAACTAGTATCATAATCCACTTCAAGATTGCCTAGTTTTACTGTTTCTGGTTTGAATCCACCATTTACAAGGTCATCCTTACTTGTTATTCTCCATTCACCTCTAAGAATATCCTGTGTAATAGTTGTTTCATCTGAAGTGCCTTTTTCAAATTCTTTGATTTGTTTCTCTAATTCTGACAATTCACTTTGTCCTTTGTCGGTAAAATCTGTTTCTGTTATTTCTGTTGTTTCTGTTGTTTTAGACACCTCTTGCTCACCCGTTTCTTTTTGTTGTTGCCCACAAGAAGTCAATATATTTCCTTTTGTCTCTGATTCATCTGCATTCACTCCATCTAAAGCCTTTTGTGCTTCAGCGGGTTCATTTTCCGCTTCATCCGGATTTGGAAGTTTTCCTTTGATTTCGTCATAATCAATATCAAGGGCATCACAAATATTACGCATTAGTGTTTCATTATCAAGCTGTGAAGCAAGAGAAAGAAGTGTGTTAATTAACACCTGTGTCTTCTGTGCTTCTGTCAATGCAATCTGCGCATTCTCCTGCTCATTTGACATGACTTCATGGCTAAATTCGAAGTAAACCTGATTGCAGTGGTAATCTGTACCATCAGTTTCATTGATTTCAACAATAATCAGCTTCAAAAGCCTTCTAAGTAACTGCTTTAATCTTATTTCCAGTTTGGAACACTTTAAATCTAGTAAAAAATAGGCTGCCTTAATTGCTATATTGGTTGTTGCATTTGTGTCCTTAAGTCCTGCTGAATTCAACCCCATTCCAAACCGGTAAATATTTTTTTCATCCAATTCAAGTTTTGCCTGTCTCGCCTGATATGGCACATCCACGGTCTTGACATCAACACCGCCGTCATCATCCACACCAATTATTTTTTTGTCTTCAGGTTGGTCTGCAATTCTTCCAAATTATCACCCTGAAAACCTTTCACCACATGAATAGGAGTATCAAAATCAATCAGGTTATTTGAAAGGCTGCTTGCTATATTTGATATATCCCTAGAACGTAATGAATTGACCGTAAACAAGGCTTTAGCCTTTGATGGCAATAATCCTTACATTAAGGGTACAAAATCCGTAAATGGCAATCGTATAGTTCCAATACCACCATTTTTAAATGAATTTATTTCAGAATACATAAAGACCTTACCAGGAACCAATCTCTTCTATTCTGCCAATAATGAATATATGACTGTTTCTGCTTATAATAAGATGTGGTCTAATATTGTTTCCAAAATGAATGTTGCTGCCGGTGGGTCAAATAAGATTAAAATAATAACCGGACTGACCGTGCATATCTTTCGGCATAATTACTGTGCAAACTTATGTTATCAGATGCCAAACATCAGTATTAAAAGAATTGCACAATTATTAGGTGATTCTGAGAAGATGGTTTTAGAGGTTTATAATCATGTTCTGGAACAGAAAGAAAACGTGCAGGAAGTAGTAAAAAATGCAATTAATTTTTGAAGATGACATGAAGATGAAGGGGTTCAAAAATGCCCTTGAAGATGGGGTGAAGATGAATATTTAGGCTTACTTAGCACTACTTCCGATTACTCACAAAAATGGCGGAAACACTGTATTTATCAGCATTTCCGCCATTTTCAACTAATGAGACATCGGGGATTCGAACCCCGGACAACTTGATTAAAAGTCAAGTGCTCTACCAACTGAGCTAATATCCCATTTCTCAGGTTTTCTGAGAATGCCCAGTTCCGGAATCGAACCAGAGACACGAGGATTTTCAGTCCTCTGCTCTACCAACTGAGCTAACTGGGCAAGAGTTGCGGGAACAGGATTTGAACCTGTGACCTTCGGGTTATGAGCCCGACGAGCTTCCAGACTGCTCCATCCCGCGCTATTTATTTGCAAAAGCTATTATAGTCCTTCCTTCTGCAAATGTCAAATTTCTATGTCCCTGCCTTACATAATATACAGTTACAAGCACTTTTATTCCTGATTTTTGAAGAATTGTATCTTCATCATCTGAAGTCCTGTACAGTCCTCGTCAACCCAGAAAAAGTGTAGCACACTATTTATGGAAAGTCTACACCCGTCCCGCCAAAAAGATACTTGCCGCAATTCCTGCCAGCGTAGCAAACAATGCCCCCGGAAGCGTAAAGCCGGTCTTTCGTACTTTTACCGACATAAAATAAATTGACATGGTATAAAAAATGGTCTCGGTGCAGCTTAACATGACAGAGGCTGCCATTCCCACGAAGGAATCACACCCGGCTTCCTTGTATAAATCCACCAGCAGTCCGGTTGCCGCCGAGGAGGAAAACATTTTGACAATGGCAATGGGGATAAGCTCGGAAGGGATTCCGATATGTTTCGTCCAGCCCATGCAGGTAGTAGAAATGAAGTCCAACAGCCCGGAGGCTCTTAGGATCCCGACTGCTACCATAAGCCCCACCAGCGTTGGCAGGATTCCAACTACTGTCTGTATGCCTTCTTTTGCGCCCTTTAAAAAATCGTCATATACATTTTTCTTCATCAGAATGCCGAATCCTACGATGTAAAAGACCAGTATAGGAATCAGGGCATCTGACAGGAACATAAGAAAGCGCATCCTCATTCTCCTGCTAAGAGCTTCTTTTTCATTCTATGCAGACATGAGAACTATCATGCCGCTTTTATAAAAAATTTGCACTAACCGGGAATTTTATCCAGGAATTTATCCGGAAAATTTTTACTGCTTCCGCAGGCGCAGCCCCACGCCCTTGCGGGTTTCGATGTAATCCCTGCCGCTTAATTCCCGCAGCTTCCGTCGTAAGTTGCTGGCATGGACTTTGATGGAATTTTCCACACAGTCCGGTGTATCTTCTGCAATTTCATCTAACAGCGTGGTCTTTGTCACTGTCCGTCCGTTCCGCTGTATCAGACATTTTAAAATAGCAGCTTCTGTTCTGGTAAGCTTCGTAGTCTGCCCGCCAATGGTCGCCAGCCGCTTCTCGATATCCAGCTTTATCTCTTCGTAATAGAAAAATCTTACGTTCTCTTTTTCTGCCGGAATCTTACTCAGACGTACTTCCACCCGGATGCGGAATTCCTGTATATCAAAGGGCTTTCTGATATAATCGTCTGCCCGTTCTATGCATTTTTTACACCGCTCAAAAACAGAGCCGGTTTTCTCCGGCCGAATCAATAGCAGTGGCTTTGCCTGCACCAGGGCGAGGAGGGTATTCTCCCATTTTGCTGCTGCATCCTCTTTTCCGGCAAATTCCTTCTGCTCAAGGTCTAATACCACCATATCCACAATAACCTGCTGAAATAACTCCCCGGCATCTGCGAGGGAATCCGCCCGCACTGTAAAATAGCCTTTTTCATCCAGTACCTGCTCCATGGCATCCCCCAATGCTTTATCCTGTTCGATGATTCCTATGGTATACATTAATCTGTTCTCCTTCGACTTACAATCCGGCAGAAAATGACTGCCGTTGCTGTGCTGATAATGGTCGCTGCAAGTCCCGGTCCCACCACAGCAGCCGGATGCACCGAGCCGTACTGACTGCGGTATGCCACAATGTTCATGGGAATCAGTTGCAGAGACGATATATTGATAATCAAAAAGGTACACATTTCCTTTGTGGCATTTCCGGAATACTTCTGTATGTTTTTTCCGGCTGCCTTAAGTCTGGCAATATGTAACTCCTGTAATTGCTGCATTGCCTTTAAGCCTGCCGGCGTTGCCGCCCAGCCAAGCCCTAGCATATTGGCTATCATGTTGACTGCTATGTAATGATTGGCAGGATGGTCATCTGGTATATCCGGAAAAAGAAATGTCAGCACCGGCCGCATTTTCTTTACTGCCGCTTTTACAATGCCACTGCATTCCGCAATTTTCATCATTCCCATCCAGAACGCCATGACTCCTGTCATCGTAATGGCTAATGCCACTGCTTCTTTGGCAGAGTTTACTGCTGCCTCGGTCACTTCCGGCAGTGTTCCGTTGATTGCACCGTAGAGCACTCCCGCAAGAATCATAAATCCCCACAGATAATTCATTTCGAACCTCTTTTGCTTTCCCGTTACTCTACTATATGCAGTTTTCCCGGAAGGAACTACTTTCTCTGGTGATTATAGCACACCCTCTTCTGCCATATCACGTTCTTTTGTCATATCGATACGATTTTTTTCATATTCTTTGTTGAACACTCTTCATCCGAGGCCGTCTATGCTGCACAAATATATTTCTCCTTTTCTGATAACCATTTGCTTTGCTTTATCCTTATTTCTTCTAAGCGGGTGCAGCAAAGACCAGTCGGCTTCTGATTCCGGTTATATTGCGCCGGATTCCATTTCCTTTGAGGAATATACCAGTCTTTTATTTCAAAGCGAAGTAACCTCCGATACCCTGACCCTTCACTATACCTTAAGCCAGCCAGAAGTCTATGGCATTACCGATTATAAAATTGCTCTGCCGGATTATTCTGCCGATGCCAGAAAGCAATCTGCCTTAAATATCGAAAATATCTCCTGTGGGTTACAGTCCTATGACTATGAGGTACTGACCACCGAGCAGAAGCTGACCTATGATATTTTAAATGACTATGTCTCTTCTAACCGCAGCCAGTCGGACTATACCTATTACCCGGAAATCCTGCGTCCTTCCACGGGATTTCCTGCCCAGCTTCCGGTTCTGCTATCAGAATACCATTTCTATGACCGTAAAGATGTGGAGGATTATCTGACTCTGCTTTCACTGATCCCATCCTGCTTTGATTCTGTCTTAGATTATGAAACGAATAAAATCAATGAGGGACTTTTTCTTTCGGATACCCAGGCGGATACGCTGATTGCAGACTTAAATACCTTCTGTGATAACAGTTCTGAGCATTATCTGATTACTACTTTTCGTAATAAAGTAGCGGAACTTCCTGATTTAACAGCAGAGGAACAGGCTTCCTACTGTATCGAAAATGAAGGTGCTTTTAGGGAATATGTTCTGCCAGCCTATGAAGCTTTGCGGGATTTTCTGGTGGAGCACAAGGGCAGTGGCAGCAACTCCGCCGGACTTTGCTATTTTCCGGATGGCTCAGACTATTATGCTGCTTTGGTTTATGATGCCACCGGCTCTTCCCATTCCATAGATGAACTTTTAGAAATGACGGAAAAGCAACGGAAATCCGACCTTCTTGCCATCAACGGGATTGCTGCCAGTCATCCCGGTATCTCTCTTGCTACCGATGATTTTCCAATGAAGGATGCCACCCCGGAGGAGATGCTTACCTGTCTTTCTTCCGCTATTACAAAGGATTTCCTGCCGCCGGTCTCTACGGATTTTTCCGTCCGCTCCGTGGACCCTTGTATGCAGGATTCCATGGCTCCCGCCTTTTATCTGACGGCCCCTATCGATAACATTTCCCATAATGTCATCTATATCAATCCCCGCAGCCACTACGAAGGCTTCGAGCTTTTCACCACACTGGCGCACGAAGGATTCCCGGGACATCTCTATCAGACTACCACTACGTCTGCCTCCGGCTGTGCACCCATCCGGAGTATTCTCAACTATCCCGGCTATGTAGAGGGCTGGGCAACTTATGTGGAAATGCTCTCTTACTCTTATGCCGGTCTGCCGGAGGAAAAGGCTTCACTCCTTATGCACAACCAGTCCGCTCTTTTGAGCCTCTATGCCACCGCAGATTTATCCATTCATGCAAAGGGTTGGACACTCAGTGACCTTAAGGACTTCTTAAGTGATTATGGCATCGACAATAAGGAAGCCGTCTCCGAAATCTACGACTATATCGTAGCGGAGCCGGCTCATTATCTCAAATATTATATTGGCTGCCTGGAATTCCTTCAGCTAAAGGACTACGCCAAAGAAACCTTCGGGGATTCCTATTCCGATAAACAGTTTCACCAGGCAGTGTTGTCCATCGGTCCTGCACCTTTTGATATTGTAAAAAAATATTTAAAGGACTACTACCGGCAGACTATTTAACTTCTACTTTAACAGTGCCTGATATACATCACGTTTACTGATGCCACGATCCTTTGCCACCTGCTTCATGGCTTCCTTCCGTTCCATGCCGGAAGCCTCATAATGTGCCATATGTTCCTCGACGGAAAGGCTCTCCCAGGCTTCTCTCGCTTCCTGTTCCTTTGTCTCAAATGTCTTTCCGGAAATAACTAAAACGTACTCTCCTTTTGGTTCGTTGTCCTCATAGAATCTTATGACATCTTCAAATGTCGTTTTTGTCGCGTTCTCATATCGCTTGGTCAGCTCCTTGCAGACCGTTAATTCACGGTTTCCAAGAACTTCATAAAGCTCCTTTAAGGTCTTGAGAAGGTGGTGTGGAGCTTCGTATACTATCATCGTTCGGCTCTCCTGAGCCAGTTCCTCCAAGACTCTGGCACGCTCTTTTTTATCTCTTGGAAGAAATGCCTCAAAGGCAAATCGTCTGGTGGGAAGTCCAGACATGGTCAATGCAGTAATGCAGGCTGCCGGTCCCGGAAGGGATGTTACTTCGATGCCATTTTCATAACAGATACGGACCAGTTCTTCTCCCGGGTCAGAAATACCCGGTGTTCCGGCATCTGTTACCAGGGCAATATTTTTGCCTTCCTGCAATTTCTCTACCAGCTTGTATGCCTTTTCAATTTTGTTATATTCATGGTAGCTGGTCATCGGTGTCTTAATCTCAAAATGGTTTAAGAGCTTAATGGAATTTCTCGTATCCTCTGCCGCTATTAAATCTACTTCCTTTAAGGTACGCAATACCCGGAATGTGATGTCCTCTAAATTTCCAATGGGTGTTGCACACAGATACAGTTTTCCTGCCATAATCTATCCTCTTTTATTTAAGTGGTATTATATATCTTCTTACTCCGCTTTCTTCGCATTTTCATAAATGCGCGGCAACATCTGATAGAGTATGATGCCTGCTGCCACAATACCAATGGAAATAAACTGGGAAGTAGAAAGGAATCCTACGCTTCCGCGGTAATCACTTCTTAAAAATTCCACACCAAATCTTCCGATTCCATAGAACATTAAATATAAGGATGCCACTCTGCCTTTTTTCGGCTTACGCTTTGCATAAGCAAGCAGCATCAGGCAAATCATGAAGTCTCCTGCAGATGAAATAAGCTGTGTCGGTATCAGCTTGACTCCATTTGGAGCATAGTCGGAATGGGTAAAGGTGATTCCAAACCAGCTGTCCGTTGCTTTTCCGTAACAACAGCCTGCAAAGAAGCATCCGATTCTTCCAAAGCCCTGTGCCAGTGCTACTGCCGGCATAACAAGGTCAAAGTATTCGATGAAAGATACCTTCTTTATCCTGCAGTAAAGCCAGGATACTAAGATTCCTCCGATAATTCCTCCATATACTACATAACCGTTTTTAAAGTCCCAGAGAATGGATGGGTCTTTGATAATCTCCGGAATCTCTACAATATAATAAAGCAATCTGGTTCCCACCAGTCCGCCGATAATGGCACACCAGAAGATTCCATAAAGGATATCTCCGCTTTTTTCCATTTTCATCTTTTTTCCACGGTAATAACACATCGCATATGCGGCTAAGAATCCAAGTCCAATCATCAGTCCATACGTATGAAGTGTCAACGGTCCAATTGTTATCTCATTAAACATATGTCTTTCCTTTCTTTCATTACAAATCATAAATCTCATATATTTCATCGGTGTATACATTCGGTTCCTTGTATACAATCAGCGGCTTCTCCACCGTCATACGGGAACGCCCGCCTCTGCAGCCTTCGATAAGTACCATGTTCGGCTCCCGGTCTGCATATGGATATACCAGCCGCATCCGCTTTGGCTCGATGCGATGCTCATGCATACAGCAGATGATTTCTGTCAGACGAAACGGGCGGTGTACCATAAAAAAATGTCCCCCCGGCTTTAGTATTCTCGCACTCTCCCTCATAATATCCGTAAGATTGCACAATATTTCATGGCGGGCAATTGCCTTTGCTTCCTCCGGATTCGTAAGACCGTGCTGTCCTATCATATAAGGCGGATTTGTGGTTATAATATCAAAAGAAGATGCCCCAAAGATCTTCGAGGCATCTTTTATATCTCCTGTTACGATATCGATTTTATCCGTCAATCCATTTAACGCAACACTTCGTCTTGCCATGTCGGCACTGTCCGGCTGAATCTCAAGCCCGGTAAAATGCTCTCCGAGAGTCTTCGCCTCTAATAGGATGGGAATCACTCCCGTTCCGGTTCCAAGGTCTAACACTCTCTGTTTCGGCTTTACCTTTACAAAAGCACTTAAGAGTACCGCATCCATTCCAAAGCAGAACTGCTTCGTATCCTGAATGATACGATAACCCTTGCGATTCAGCTCGTCCACACGCTCATCCGGTTTTAATTGAATCTCATTACTTGACGTCATTAATCTTAGACTTTCCTCCCTTATCCTCTAAGGCTTCCAGCTCTTTCATCTCTTCCGGAGAAAGTTTGATATTGTCTCTGCGTCTTCTTGGCTTGAACTTCAGCTCTTTTACCTTATATTCCCGAAGTTCTTTCTCATCATTTACTTCGATTAAGACCTTCACCAGCTGACGCAATACGTTAATGCTCTGTACCTCACCTTTACATCCATCAATTGTGGTAACGGTATCACCCACATTCGGAAGATGGCTGTTTAAATATTCGTATGTTTCAGCCTCATTTTTCAGACAGCACATCAGTCTGCCACATACACCGGAAATCTTAGTCGGATTTAAGGACAGGTTCTGCTCCTTTGCCATCTTAATGGATACCGGAGCAAAATCAGCCAGATAGGATTTACAGCATAATTCTCTTCCGCAGATTCCAATTCCGCCTAAAATCTTGGTCTCGTCTCTCACTCCAATCTGTCGCAGCTCAATTCTGGTACGGAATACTGCTGCCAGATCCTTTACCAGTTCACGGAAATCAATTCGTCCGTCTGCGGTAAAGTAAAACAGAAGTTTATTGTTATCAAAGGTATACTCTGCTTCTACCAGCTTCATTTCAAGCTTATGCTTTGCGATTTTCTCAAGACAGATTTTGTATGCTTCTTTTTCTTTCTCTTTATTTCTCTGCTCGGTCTTATCGTCTTCCGGTGTTGCCACGCGGATGACCGGCTTCAATGGCTGAACCACTGCTTTATCGTCTACCTCTTTCGGGGCAATCAGCACGGTTCCGTACTCTATGCCACGGGCAGTCTCCACGATAACATGGCTGCCTGCCGCCATCTTTGCTTTACCCGGGTCAAAATAATATATCTTTCCGGCTCTGCGGAATCTGACTCCAACTACTTTTGTCATTCTAATTCTCCTTTATTGTCAGCAGCAACAATTCCATCACCAGGTCAAAGTTGACATTTGCCGTAAGGCGCACCTTTGCCTTTTCCAACGCTTCTAATATTGCTTCAATTCCACTGTAGGAACTCTTGCTTGCCTGCTTCTTTATGTCATAGACTTCATCCTTAAATATCAGTCCATTTACATCTGTTGTTGCTTTATATAATAAAATGTCACGAAACCAGATCATCATGATATCAAGATAATCGTTGATTTCCATTTTATATTCGTTAATCTGTTTGATGGCTTCCTTAAATTCATAAAGCTCAATCTCATGGATTCGCTTTAATAACTGCACGGCTGCAGCTTTCAGCTCCTGAAAATCATCCGAAGATGCCAACGCCATTGCCTTTCCCACATTTCCCTGGGCAAATGCCACACACACATCCGCCTGATAATCCGGCACTTTACAGTGCTCCATCAGATATTTTTTGATTTTATCATCGGAAACTACCTTAAGGTTCAATACCACACACCGGGAAAGAATCGTCGGTAAAAATGCATCCGCATTGGTAGTCAGCAGAATGATAACCGCATATGCCGGCGGCTCCTCGATGGTTTTTAACAATGCATTCTGCGCCTGCTGGTTCATTTTCTCTGCTTCATCTACAATATAAATCTTATATCTGCTGCTGTATGGCTTCACATCTACATCATTTACAAGCTGGCTACGGATATCTGCCACGGAAAGCGTATTCGGCTTCTCATGTGTGACATAAATGATGTCCGGCTGGTTGTGGTTCACTGCCTGCTTACAGGAATGGCACTCCATGCAGGGCTCAATGCCGTGCTGTTCACACTGCAGGGTCTGGGCAAATGCCTCCGCCAGCATTTTCTTGCCGGATTTGTCCGGTCCGTTCAATATATATGCATGGGATATTTTATCCATTTTTATTGCATTCTGTAAATGCTCTATAATCTGTTCATGTCCAATGATTTCTGCAAATCCTGCCATGTGTGCTCCTTTCTCCTGAAGCTTCCTGCTGTCTTAGGCTGCCCTGTTTTTACGTGAAAATATCCAGCAATAATCCTGCAATTTCCCCGATTTTATCCAATATGGTAATGTGGTCCGACTCATCCTTCACCAGCTCTTCTGCCAGTTCGTCTAAGTTCTTATCCACCAACTTGACGATTCCATAGACACGATGACGGCCTTTCCGGTCGAGAAAGTTCTCTCTGGAAAATTTATGGGAACGGGTTACGACTTCATTTAAGAAATCCTTCACCAGTCCGCGGTATTTCTTCATGTCCCGAATGTCCATATGCTGTGCAATAAGATTACCCTGCTTGGTAATGTCATCTAAGAGGCTGTTCAACCGCTGCTGAAGCTCCTGCTCTTCGATTGCACTGGTCAATGTAAATTTAAAGCTGCCGTCTCCGGTGTCTACCGGCGTGGTTCCGGTGGTCTGATTCACCGGTGCAGTGTCGTTTACTCTAATCTCCATTTTATCACCTATCCATTATATGATAGCACAAAAGCTGCAATTTCCTCTACTGTCTTTTGCAGATTATCATTCTCAAAGTGTCTGGTAATTCCTGCCTTTTCCAATGCTTCTTCTGCAAAATCCGCATCATCTGCAAGAAATCTCCTGCAAAGCTCTGTATACTTTGGCTTATCCTGCATCCGCTCCCGGTCCAATGCCCGCTGCAGACGTAAACCATCTTCTACTTCTATATATATCGGTACGATTGCGTCTTTTCCATAATAGGCACAAAGCTGTGTATACACGGCAAGGGTGCCAATCAGAAGATAACTGTGCTCCGACAGATTGACCTGCCCGTCTGCAATTGTGGCATAGCGCCAGATTCCGTATATAGTATCATATGCGCGCTGCTCTATGACTTTTCCTTCTTTTTCGAGCTTCAAAAGCCTTTGTTCATCAATAAAATGATACTCTACGCCCTCCGTCTCGCCGGCACGGATCGGCCGGGTAGTATATGGTACAATCGTCTGAAGCTGCAACGCTTTCTCATCCCGCAGCATCTTATATATGGTATCTTTTCCTGTTGAGCTCTTGCCCATCAGGCAGAAAATCTTTCCCATGTGCAAATCTCCTGTTTCTACGGTTTTGCCGTCTATTTTCTAGTATAAAATAATTTTCAGGAAATGACAACTTTTATCTTTCCGTCCTCAGTCACGCCATGAATACGAAATGCATTCTCCCGGCAGGTTTTTATCACTGCCACTGCTTCTTTGGAAATCCCTTCTCCCGGCACCAGCATCGGGATACCCGGCGGATAAAGATAGACAAATACTCCTGCCGTCTTTCCAACACTTTCCTTCAGCCCCATTTCCACTGTCTTTGCATCCAGCGCTTCTGCAATGGATATGCGGACCGTCCGCTTTGCATAGGCTTCGGTCAGAAACTGCGGCGTTATTGTTCTTCTTGCTGCGGCTTCTTTTTTATCAATTTCTTCCAGTGCCGCATACAGCCGGTTAAATCCTTCTTCACGGTCAAAGATACTGGTCATTGCCAGCGCATAGTCTCCCTGACACATCTCTAACTGCAAATGGTATTTTTCCCTGAGCAGCTGATACAGCTCTTCCCCGGAAAGTCCGGCTTTCGTGGCACGGAGTACCAGCTTCGACGGATCTTTGGCAAAGCCTTCTGTCTCTTTTAAATCCACTTCTCCCATGACTTCCACATTAGAAAAATGGGATGCTTTTTCATAAAAGTCTCTCAGATGCTTCTCATATGCATCAAAATACTTCTCTTTCTCTTCCGTCAGAAGACGCACACATTCATCCATGCTGGCCAAGAATAAATAGGATGGAGAACTGGTTTCATAGATATTTAAGAACCACTCCAGCCGTTCCTTCTTTATATAAGAAGAATTCCAATGCAGAATTGCAGTCTGTGTAGGTGCCGGAAGCGTCTTATGCAGGCTCTGGATCACTACATCTGCTCCCAGCGTAATAGCTGATTTTGGGAAATACGGATGAAAGCCAAGATGTGCACCATGAGCTTCGTCCACAATCAGCGGAATCCCATGCTGATGGGCAATTTCTGCTATTTTTTCTATATCTGATACGATTCCATCATAGGTTGGTGATGTAAGAAACACAGCCTCAATACTTTCATCCGCTTCTAATGCAGCTTCCACCTGCTCCGGCAGTATTCCACCCTGTATCCCGAATTCTGTAAATACCGGATAGAGATATGTCACCTGTAACTCTCTTAAATATGCTGCATGATATGCTGCCTTATGGCTGTTTCGTGCCATCAGAAGATGTCCCTTTTTCGGTAATGCGGCACTGAGTGCTGCTAAAATACCGCAGGTACTTCCATTTACCAGAAAGAAAGAACTCTTTGCGCCCCATAATGCGGCTGCCCGCTCCTCGGCTTCCTTTATGATTCCTTCTGCGGCATGCAGATTATCAAATCCATCTATTTCTGTAATATCATATGTATAAGGATTGATGTCACAATCCAGTCTCCGCTTATGTCCCGGCATATGAAGGGGATACATATCAGAGGATGCAAGTTTACATAATTCATCTTTTATATATGTCATGGTTCACCTTTCGGTCTGTACTTCCTGTAAGTTGCGTTTTTTTCCATTGTTCTACTCTTCATAATGATATTTGCAAGTATAAATAATTAAATTTAAATTTACATCAAAATTGTATGTAAGGCGGTGTTCATCCGTAATCCGCCTGCTCCAGACTTTCCTGTATTTCAATGGTTCCGGCTTTCCTATTCCCTGTGCCAATCCCTCTCTGTCTATACTTTTTATCAATTCATTAATGCGTTTTACTATTTTCTTATCTTCCCGCTGCCACTCTGTATACTGCTCCCAGGCAGTCGGTGTAAAAATGATATTCACCTATAAATTCTCCAATTCCCCAATTGTTTTTACAATAACTCCACCAGATTCCGCTTCGGACATAGATTTGTCCAGCATAGCCAGATAATCTGCATTTCTCTGAGCTTTCTTCATATCGTTATATTCTGCTTCAGACATCATAACAATATTTTCATTCTTTGGTCTTGATACAATAATAGTCTCTCCATTTATTACCTTATTACACCACTCTTTAAAATGGTCTCTTACATTCATTGATTTTACTGCTATCATATTCTCACCTCTTTTCGTATTAAAATCCGTATGTTCTTTCGTACTTTTATTATATTCTACTATTTTGTCCAAGTCAACGGCTTCTATTCAGACTCTCCAGAAACGACTTTCGGGTGACTGCTTTGAAAGCAGCCACCCGAATCTATATGATAACTTTACACAACTCAAATTCTTTATCGATACTCCTTACTGGGTAGTTTATCACTTTTTTCCAACACAAACTTTACGCTTTTGTTGTTGGTTTTCGTTGGTTTGTATTGTTTTTTGTTGTTTTAAAGGGGTTTTTGAGATATAATAAGCTTAATTTTAAAGATGCCTTGTGAAATGTTATTTTATTGAAACGATATATGAGTAAATCAGGAGGACTTGTACATGGAAAAAATGCTCCACATTTTATTAATCGAAGATGATATGAACACCTGCAATCGTATTTCAAACTATATTGCAACTAAAGATAATATGGATTTAGCCGGCGTCACCAATAATTCTTATGTTGGCATTCAATATGTACAGAATACGCTTCCTGACGCTGTTATTCTTGATCTGGAATTGCATCACGGCGGTGGAAACGGACTGTTTTTCCTCTCTGACTTAAATAAACTGGGCTTAGAGAAAAAGCCTTATATTCTTGTCACTACTTACAACTCCAGCAAAATCACGCTGGAATCTGCCAGAAGACTTGGTGCTGATTTCATTATCGGCAAATATGAAGATTCTTATTCTCCGGAATCTGCTGTTGATTTTCTCGAACAGCTTCTTCCTATGATTGAAATGACAGAATCCACATCCAATACTTCTTATATGAAAGATAATCAGAAAGATTTAGAGCAGGGACTTATCCGCAGAATCCACCGGGAACTGGAGCTCATTGGTATCAGTCCAAAGGTTGTTGGTTACAAATATCTGACCGATGCCATTATGATAACAATTGATGGACCGACCACAAACATTTCCCAGATTCTTGGTAACAAGTATAAGAAGAGTAATTCCAGTGTGGAACGTGCCATGCAGAATGCCATTAACCGCGCATGGAATTCCAATGACACCGAAACTCTTCTTAACTGCTACACTGCCCACATTAATCCTGACCGCGGAATGCCTACCATTAAGGAGTTCATTTACTTTTACGCGGAAAAGATTACGGATGGACGTTAATGTTTGATAAACTGCTTGATAAAATCTAATAACCAATCCATTTCTATTCCTCCTTTTCAAAAATGTAAGGAGATTATAGAAAAATTCGGAACATTTCTTAGGTTTAAAATCGGGTTGGTTTTTATATGATTTTTAATACATTTATATGAGGTATTGTATGATTCAAAATATAATTCGTTGGTTCTTTGACCTTTTATGTTGCTACTATTTATATTTTAAATTATTAAATTTTAAACTTTCGCAAAAGAAATATGCTATTCTTCTTTCTTTTATATTCATTGGTGAAGCTTTCCTATTTAATTTTATCAATGCATGTCTGCCTCTATTTGCAATCCCTGTCTTTGTCCTTTTAAATGCTTTTATACTTACTTTGGTAACTAAGATACAGCTTACATTAAGTCTGCTATCCTTTACCATTTCTCTTAGTGTAAATTTCATTTTTCTTGCAATTTCAGGTGTTCTTATAGGATTCGCACTATTACCCTTCTTTTATGGAAATTACAACCTGCCATATGCTCTGATTCAAATTTCAGGTGGACTTCTTGAATTGCTCTTAATATTCCTTCTTTTCAAAATCAAAAGGCTCCGCCGTGGCATGCCATTTCTCTATCAAATCGGCTCTTCTGCCACAGGTTTTATCTTAAGCTGTTTTATTCTGCTCATTGTTACCATAATCAGCTTTTATGATTCCATTCCTGACATGCAGTTCCTCTTTCTCCTCATCGCCCTTTTCCTGATTGGACTTCTGCTTTATTGCTGGTGGCGGTTCCGGATTACCCGTGACTACCGGGAGAAGCTGCGGCAGGCAGAGCTTAAAGCTTTACAGAATGAACTCATTGAGAAAGATAACCGCATCCGGAAATTAGAGGAAAATAATGATGCCCTGGCTAAGATTATTCATAAAGATAACAAGCTGATTCCGGCAATGGAACTGGCTGTCTGCGAATACTTAGAAACGGAAGCTACAGACGATGATACCAGAAAGAAAGGCGAACAGCTTGCCAGCGGGTTAAAGACCATGGCACAGGATCGGAAAGGTACGCTGAACTCCTACCGCCATGATGAACAAGCTCTTCCGGCAACCGGGGTCTGTGTTTTAGATGCGCTTTTTACCTATATGCAACAGCGCGCCCTGGCGCAGAACATCAACTTTTCCCTGCATATCACAGGCAATATTGTAAAAATGACGGAAGATATCATTTCCGGGGAAGACCTTTCCCACCTTCTGGCGGATTTGCTGGAAAATGCCATGATTGCCATTGGTGATAATGAGGTGCGCAGTCTTTCTGTCTGCCTTTGTCATGACGAAGATACTTCCACCCTGGAGATTTCTGACAGTGGGAATGCCTTTGATGTGCAGCTCTTTGAGGACTTTGGTCAGACCCGGCACACCACTCACAAGGACAGTGGCGGCAGCGGAATCGGTCTTATGGACATCTGGAAAATAAAGAAACAATACCGTGCATCCCTGCACATCATTGAATATACGCCGGGAACTTCCATATTTACGAAGAAGATTGCTCTGTTCTTTGACCGGAAAAATCACTATCTGATTCAGACCTACCGCCGTAATGAAATTGAACGGGTACATATGCGAAATGATATGTTTGTTTTACAGTCAGACTGATTTATGTTATGATGGAAGAACTTTTGAGAAGGTAAAATGTTACATGAGGTAAATGTTATGAGTCATGCACTGGTTATACTATGTGGTGGAAAAAGTACAAGAATTGGAACGGACAAGGCTTTGCTCCCTTTTGGGGACTGCTGCCTGATTGAATATCTGGTCCGGAAATTTCAGCCGGATTTTCCGAAAATCTACCTTTCTGTCCAGCAGAAAAATGATTATGCGCATCTGAATCTTCCGGTGACAACCATTGGAGACATCTATGGAAATGCCGGTCCGCTGTCCGGTATCTTCAGCGCACTTTCCATGATTTCTGAGGAACGTGCCTTCTTCATTTCCGTGGATACACCTTTTGTAGAACCGGCACTGGGGCTTTACCTGCTGTCACAGCCACAGGAACATCCTATCTGGGCAATTGAGCGCGCCAATGACCAGCTGGAGACTCTCTCCGCTGTCTACTCCAAAAGCTGCATTCCGCAGGTGGGAAAAGCCATGCTCTTTCACCAATATTCCTTTAACCGGCTTCATGAGAAATGCAATGCCGGCTATATCCCGGAAGACGAACTGGCTAAAGTATGTCCGGTTCCACTGAATGAACAGTTTTTTAACATCAATACCCGCACCCATTATTATCATGCCTTAAAGCTGCTTTCTGAACGGGGAGAGCTTTTTGATGAAGACAGCAATCTAGAGCTTCCGGCAACAGGCAATATTATTTCTTTTATTCCCGTGGTATCGCTGGTGGGGGATTCCATCATTGATAAAAAGACCTTCTGCATCCAGCTATTGGAGGCATTAAAAAAAGATGGCATTAAGGCTGCCATCTTTGATTCAGAAAAAGATTTTTCCAATATTACAAATGTAGACCTCATCCTCACCTGTGATTTAGAGGATGAAGACTGCTTTAAAATTGAACTTTTGAGCAGTGAGTTAAATGAGACTCCACTGCATCCCCTTTCCGGTCTTGTTGCCATCGCCAGTGATTTCGGTTACAAATGCGAAGAAGTTCCTTGCTTTGACTTCCGCAAGCCAAAGTCACTTCTTGGCTTCTTAAAGACGCTGATCCGCGACTATAGCCATTAAGTATCTACAGGAAACGGCACAGCTCCGGCATCCAGTCTCCGATAAAAATTTCATCTCTGATAATTGCACGCCAGACCGGTGGGAAGAAGGCTTCCAAAAGAATCATCACTTCCACCCAGTCTGGCTCTTTTTTGCGTTCCCTCTTTAAGTATGCCGTCCATTTCCGTTTCATATAAGTATAATCCTTATAGCGAAGGACGGTATCCAGCCGGTCTTTTCCAAAGAACAGCTCTCTCTTTGTTCCAATTTCAATAATCTGCTGCTCAACCTTTCTGCCATCTAACGCCTCTTTCTTTAAGATTCCATAAATTTCTTCATAGCAGGACAGGTCGTTGATTAATTCCATTTTCTCTAAGATTTCCACAAAATTCTCTGCCACAACCTGCTCATAAGGATATTGCAGAAACTGGATTACCGTATTCTCCTGTAAGAAAAATGGCAATTCTCCATGGGCAGGCTGCATCTGCTCGTCCCGAAGCTCCTGAAAACGCAGGGTAATGGGAACTTCATGCTCCTTTGATTTTGCCAGCACCTCTATCTGATAGCTGCCCGCCCTTTCTTTCTCTATCTGATAGACATACTCCGGCTTCCGGCTTAACACCTCTTTCATGAGCTGCCCTAACTGCATTTCCGTTAAATGCTCATCCTTTACCACCTGATAATAATAGGAAAGGGAAAAGACTCTCTTCCGGCGATAATTCTCCACACCGAGGCTGCTGCCATTTCTAAGATAAAGCTTCTCTGCAAATGTTGATTTACTTATCTGATATAGAAAATACTCGGTTACTGCAGAAGGAAGCAGGTCCACAAAAGGGATCTGCAAGTCCTCACCTCTCTGTCGGATCAATGATTCACTCAGTATGCACTCTGCCACTACATCCACACTCCAATTCTGCTCTGAACCTTTGCCACAACCTTGCGGGCTCTGGCATATTCCATTAATTTTGCAATATCTTTCTTTGGCTCATTGATAAATGCCAGCAGCGCCTTCTTTAAATCCTCCCGCTCCAGACGTTCCTCGTACTTGAGGCAGTCACAGATAAGACGCTCTTTTTCATAAATCTTCATCTCGCCACCGGCAAAAGGAATGGCCGTTACACCAAGCTCCATGACTTCCGGCTCTGTATAATATGGTTTCACCACCGGATATTCCATGCGGAACCTTGACTTCGAAGTATTCTTGCTAATGGCAATACTCCATTCATAAGGACGCTTCTCAATATAACCGTAATAGTAAAGGGCGCTGTCCATACATAAAATTCCATCCGGAAACAGTCCCAGAATAATTTCTTCCTGCGGCTTCTCTTCATACCCCATGGAATAATATCCACTCTTTACATGGTCAAGTATGCCGGCTTTCACCAGTCCCTGAATACTTTTATAGGTCAATCCCAAAGGATATAATTTTTCGGCTTTCACAATGCCATTATTTTCTTCTAAAAGCTTCTTTATCTCTTCAATGGTCTGCTCTTTCTGCTTCGCATTCATAGATATCGCTCCTTCGCATTTTTCTTCTAGTATAAGTTAATTTTTGCCGCTTGTCAATTTCTGTTGCAATTTGTCCCATTTTTTTAATTTGTCGTTGTAAAAGTTATTTTCTTGTCGTATAATTTATTTGGAACAATACTTAATGTCGTATATGTCTATTCGAATATACGCTTGTTTTTGATAAATGAGGTATTTATGGAAACAGAAAATACTACCCGGAAAAACCCTTCCCGGGAAACCTGCCAGAAGATTATCAAACGTATTCTGGTCACAGAAGTATTAGAAAAGGGCTGCAATGAACATTTCCGTCAGGCTTCGGATTTTATGGGATATTTCCAGTCCCTGTACCCTGCTTCCGATGCGCTGACCAAACAGGTGCAGCGTGCCATCAAGGCAATGGATATGCCCCGGGATGAGAGAGGTTACTTTATTGTAAATAAAACATCAGAGCAATTTGAGCAGGACAAAGAAATCAGCCGCCTGCTGCAATCCGGTGAAGCTTCTTTAAAAAGTCTGGAGGAATCCGAACCGGTACTGATTGAAGTACCAACCGAGCTTGCCGATTATCTGATGTATACTTTAAGTTCTTCCATCAGCTTAAAGGGACATTATGATACTATGGTAAAGGCTTATAATGGCATCATTATCTACACCAGGGAGCGCAGCCGTATCCTTTCCTACCTCCAGACTCTGTTATCCACAAATTGATGATAATTATCCAAATAGTGTGGATAACTCTGCTACGATAACAGAATAATAATGGATTTATCCACAAATTATCAGAATATAATTCGTCCTGACGTTAATGTCCAAGATAACGTAAAACGACAATATTTAAATTTAAATATTGTCGTTTCTTTTTATTCTTGTCCTTTTCAGTTGTTCTATTGCAATTTTCGAGACTATTTTCTTCTTCTGTGCCGTCTTCTCTTGCTGCGATAGTTTCTTTTTATGGTTTTATAACGTTTATCCGGTCTGCTCTTTGAGAAATATTTGTGTCTGATAATATAGAAATTATCCGCAAATCTCCGAATCAGAAATGCTATGACCACAAGAGCTGCGACACCGAGAATTCCCAATAACACTTTCCAGATATTTATCTGGAACTTATGCTTCGTGGTGGTTCTGGTTCCTGCTTCCGTAGAAATCTCTTCTGATTTTACATTATCAAAGGAGAATGTATCTGCTTTTACTCCGGTGGAAATGATATCCGCACTGCCTACATCATGTCCTGCAAATGTATATTTGATATTTGCCAACACATCATCCGAAGTATTATCATAGCTTACTGCCGGCGTAGCTTCGCTGAATTCTGCACTCTTTGGCAGAACAATATTTCCCGCCGGGTCTATCTTTACAAAGGAGGAATTGGTATTGAGCATTCCCATATCCATTTCTCCATTTTCAAGCCTTGTCTCATTCTGAGCTACATTATATAGCGAAAAGTTCTCAAAATAATAATTATACAATGCAATACTATCTGTCCACTGCGCCGGCGACTGGGCATTCATAATGACACAGATAAGTGTCATATCGTCCTTTTCTGCATAGGTAACCAGCGTACTGTTTGCCGCTGTGGTGTATCCGGTCTTGCCACCAACACAATATTCATAGAGATACTGTCCTCTGGTTTTAAAGGCATGAATCATCTCATTGTGATTCTGCAGATAGGTGATTTCATCATGCTTGTTGGTTGGTGGAATCTGATAGGTCTTAGTTGATGTAATCACACGGAAAGTCTCATTCTGGTAAGCCGCCTTTGCAATCAGTGCCATATCATAACAGCAGGTGTAGTGAAGGGTTGCATCCTCTCCCTCAGATAGTCCGTGTGGATTGTTAAAATGTGTATTCACACAACCTAACTCTGCCGCTTTGTCATTCATCATCTGAACGAAATTCTCAACGGTTCCGCCTACATGCTCCGCTACCGCATAGGCACATTCATTGGCAGACTCCAGCATGACTGCATAAAGGCATTCCTCCATGGTCATCTGCTCTCCCACATCCCTGGAGATTCCGGAACCATGGGTGTTATAAACCGCCTCTTTGGAAAATGTTACTGTCTCATCCAGCGAACAGTTTTCCAGTGCCAGAAGCGTGGTCATAATCTTTGTGATACTTGCCGGACAATGCTGCTCCGTGGAATTCTTATCATAAAGAACCGTTCCTGTGCTCTCTTCCATCACAATCGCATTGGGTGATTCGGTTTCCGGGTCCTGGGGCCAGTACTCTGCCGCCTTTACCTTTTGTGTGTTTATACCCAATAAGCCGACAAAACAGCACACTGCCAGTCCGAAGCTTAATATTCTCTTTTTCTTTTTCATTTTCTGCTGCTCCTAAATCATTCTTACCTTTAAGTATATATCAATCCATTTCCATGGTGCAATACCTTTCCATTAATATTCACAATTCTCTTTCTTTTAAACCATAAATATGATAAATTGTTTTCGAAAGATATATATAAGTAGAAAGGATTTCATATTATGAGACTTCGCAATATTCCGGCGGCTGCGCCGGCTGTAGAAGCCAGTGACCTCTGTATCAAGGATGCCGCTTCCCATAAAGGACACTGGAATGAAATATTTGGAAATGACCACCCGATCCGCATTGAAATCGGCATGGGCAAAGGACGCTTTATCATGGACTTAGCTGCCCGGAATCCGGATATCAACTATCTTGGCATGGAACGTTACGAAAGCGTATTGTACCGCGGACTCCAGAAATTGGAAGAAAATCCACTGCCAAACTTACGCCTTCTGTGTGAAGATGCGGCACTTCTGCCGGACTTTTTCGAAAAAGGCGAGTTAGACCGCATTTATCTTAATTTCTCCGACCCATGGCCAAAGGACCGCCATGCCAAAAGAAGACTGACCTCCCGCCAGTTCTTAGAGCGCTATGACAAAGTCTTAAAAGGTGACGGACAGATTGAGTTTAAGACCGATAACGTAGGACTTTTTGACTTCTCCTTAGAAGAAATCGATGCTGCAGGCTGGAATCTGGACGCATTTACAAGGGATTTACACCATGATACTGCCATGAATGAAGGCAATATCATGACCGAATACGAAGAGAAATTCTCTTCCAGGGGAAATCCTATCTGCAAGCTGATTACTTCCAGAAATATTCCTTTATGACCTTTCCGATAGTGCCAGTGCACGGACACTGCCGGATGCATGACCCATGAGATGAACCATTTGCCTGAGCAGTCGGAGTTGGTTTATCAGTGAAATTTTTATAAATTTTTCTTTTTTTATTGTGGCTTATCTTCTGAGGGTTTATAATACATCATAGCATAAATCATTGATATAATGTAAGGAGATGTATACCATGTACGAATTTACAGAAGATTGTATGATTCATATTCCACAAATAGATGAGGAACACCGCAAATTATTCCAGATAATAAATGATGCTCTTTCCCTTGTTAAAACAACCGAAGATATTTCCGGAATTGCCCAGAGCCTGCTTCTTCATCTGAAGGATTATGCGAATACACATTTCGCCCATGAAGAGGCTTATATGGAACAGATTCATGACCCGGAGCTTCCTCTTCAGAAAAAGGAACATGCTGAATTTGCTGAGAAAATCAATTCCTTTATTTTAGATAAGTCTTCAAAAGAGGCTGCCAGAGCATCTTTCGAAGAACTACTTTCCTATCTGGTACGCTGGCTGTACCACCATATCTTAAGCAGTGATATGATGATTGGAAAAATGTCCGCAGTTGAAGGGACTTCCGAAGACCCATTTGCCTTTACGGACAAATACAAGACCGGCATTGACCTTGTGGATAAAGAGCACCGCCGTCTCTTTGAAATTATAAAAGAGACCAATGACCTGATTCAAAACGATCTGCTGCATGACAAATATGATGAAATTATGCGGCTTTTAGTGAAATTAAAGGATTATACACAATTTCATTTTGCTGATGAGGAAATGCTGATGGAGAAGATGCACTATCCGGAACTGGCTGCCCAGAAGCGTGCCCACACTGCTTTCGTTGAACGCCTGGTAGAAATTGACCTCTCAGAACTTGACGATATGGACAATAACCAGCAGACTTATCTTCTGGAACTGATTCAGTTTCTGCTGGGCTGGTTATCCAACCATATTATTGGTATGGATAAAAAAATTGCTGTCTATATGGACGAAATGAAAAAATAATAAACTGCAGAGCATACATCATAAAACCGGCTTCCTGATATTAGATTTTATTCTAAGTCAGGGAGCCGGTTTTCTTATATAAAGTGTCTTTCTGTGACACGCTCTCCTTTTTCAAGATGAACGAAATTACAATCCCATTTTCCCGATAAAAGCTTTCTTATAATATTGCAGTCGGATGGCTCCACCGCCAGCTTCTTATTTAGAAGTTCTGCAGGTCTTTTCAGTCCATCTTTGGTTTTCTTTATATCATAGCTTTGCGTATCTATTAAAGTAATCTTCTCATAACCGCCATAGATTGTATCTAAGACTTCCATCCCCCGTTCTCTGCCATAAGCAGCAAGAATGGTGCGGCACTGGCCTCCAATGGACTCCTTGTCAATTGTCCACGCTCTTGTTGCATAAAGAGAATTCTTATCCACATGATTCTCCAAAAGCTGGTGGATGCAGTCGTGGAAACGTGGCATTACAAGCTCGGTATTCCAGCTCACAATCCCTTCCGTGCCCCGCCCGCACAATCCATAGGTGAGCAGGATTATATCCACATCCTGGTGCCTGTCAATCTCCTGCTGCAGCAGATTTCTTAATACAGACGGGTTTCTATGCAATCCACGTTGCAGATATACAACAGGATATGTTATATTTAATTGTTTTCTGTACTTTTCAATTTCATCCTGCTGCATTGCACAGGCAATCAGAATTTTCTTTTCCAAATGATTTCCTCTATATTTATATATTTTTCTATATCCTTTTGCATATAATATCTAAAAAAGGGTATGCCCTCATGAAATTCAAATCAAACTGCTTTTCCAGAAAGGCTTTGCTTTTTTCCTACCGTAAGCCTGCCCTGCACACTAAATTTACTACAATTCAAAGGTCTTTTAAAGAAGTAAAAAATATACTGAACAAATAAACGATATCTTCATCATTCCTTATTTACATCTACAGAACCTGCCACTGACAGCTTCTTACGGATTTTTTATAACAAAAAAAAGCACCAACCCCATGGCTCCACGTCCACAAAATCGGTACTTTACATGCGCCACCAGGGGTTCGAACCCTGGACACCCTGATTAAGAGTCAGGTGCTCTGCCAGCTGAGCTAGTGGCGCATTGCTTAACGCAAGGACTATTATATAATAGAATTTATCGAATTGCAAGTAATTTTTTATTTTTTTTAAAAATTTTGTAAATTACATATTAGCAAATAATGCCGCAATTTCTTCCGGTGTCATCATGTGATTCGGGTCAGAATTTGCCTCGATAACAGGCTCTGCTGCCGGTTCTTCCACAACCGGTTCTGACACAGGTTCCTCTTCCGTTATCGGCTCAGATTCTTCTGAAATAGCATCTTCTGTTACAACTGGTGCTTCTTCAGCTGCTGCATCAGCATTTGCAATCAAAGCTGCAATCTCTTCCGGTGTCATCATATGATTCGGGTCGGAATTCATTTCCATAACCGGTTCATCAATGGTATTTACCATTTCTTCTGTAAATGCAGGTTCTTCCGGTTCTTCATCTGCAAATCCAAGTGTATCATCAAAACCAACTGGTTCTTCTGGTTCCGGTTCATTGTTCTCTTCTGCGGATCCGGTTTCTTCTGCTACTTCTTTTGTAGTCTCAGCTGCTTCGTCATTTCCGAATAAAGCATCTATATTTAATAAATCATCTTCTGCTAAATCCGGCATATCCTCTGCAGTTGTCTCCGGTTCTGTTTCTGGTTCTTCCGGCATCACTTCATTGATTGGTGCTTCCGGTTCTTCCGGCATCACTTCGTTGATTGGTGCTTCCGGTTCTTCCGGCGTTACTTCCTCAACTGGTGCGGCTGATGATGGCTGTACCGGTGCTGCTGTATAAGCAACAGCTGGCGCACCATTTATTTTTCCAACTTCAGCTAATATGGTATTGTGGATGGATAATTCCATTTCTTTCACGGAAGCTGCCATTTCCTGCTGTTTTAGCAGAAGGTCTTTATTGGCATTCTCAACTATGATACGCTGCTGCTCTAACACGTTCTTCTCAAGATTATCCAGACGGTCGGAAAGATTAAATATCTGCTCTAATAATTTGTCGTTGGAATTCATCAATGCATCGGAATTTTCTTTGTTACGGCTTATGGTAACTTTGGCAATGGATTTCTGTGCATCTATGATGTCCTTTGTCGGTGAACCGGCTGCCTCTTCGATACGATCAAGCTGATCCGCAATATCTTCAAAGGATTTGCGGGTTACAAGATAAGAAGCTTTTTCTGACTTAAACAGATTATCATACTGTTCGTACTGGTCAATCTCTTTCTTATAATTTTTCTGGATTGCACTGGCAATCAGAATATAAATATCAGCCAGTGCTACAACTGTAAGTACAATCAATGCCACATAATTGGACGGATAGTTAATCATCACATATAATTCCCCTAAAACCAGCACTGTTAATACCAGTACAGCCGTCACAATTCTCAGATTGTAAGAATCCTTCTTTTGTTTGATGTTCTGCTTTGCTTCTTCCATTGTAAAAATCCTCCATGATTTTTTATTTTTCACTAAATAGCAGGAGCAAACCGTAAAAACCTGCCACTATACTGGCAGTTCCCTGGATATGTCCTGCAGCCGGGTACTTACTTTCCCTGTAAGTATAATTAATTTTATTCTATCACAGGTAGAATTTTCCTTCAAGAAGCCTTTTCCAAAATAGAAATGAAAATTAAGAAAGTTTGCTAGTTGATACCTTTACATATGAACTGATTTAAAAACTGATTTTTATCACATGGTCTGCCAAAAAGATAGCCCTGCAGATAATCAGCATGTATTTCTTTCAGCTTTTGATACCACTCTTCTTTTTCTACACCTTCTATACATATTTTGATATCTATACTATGTACCAGTTCAACTATTTTTTTTAACAGCTCAAAGTCCCTTGTTTGACTCATAGCTTTTGCTGTAAAATGATTATCCAGTTTCACATAATTAGGATTCATGTTTACAATACAATGTAGATTTGAAAAACCTGTGCCAAAATCATCCAGAATAAACTGTATTTTTTTCTCTTCGAATTTCTTCCGAAGCGTATAAAAATACGGTGTCATATCCGTATATCCGCTTTCTGTCAGTTCCGCACACAGGCTCTCCGGCGGAAGATTATATTGTTCTATAGACGAAAGTATGTCCTTCCAGATATCACTTTTCATCATCTGAATATAAGATATATTTACATTAACCTTAAATCCCGGTATATACTGCCGCATTTCATGGCACATTGCCGCAGCTTCATTTAATACAAATCTTCCAGCCGGAATAATAAGCCCGGTTTCTTCCAGTAATGGTATAAATTCCACAGGCGAGATACTTTCTTTTTTTCCACCTGAATACATGGAAAACCTCATAAGCGCTTCCGCACCAATTATATTTCCCGAGGAACAATCTATAATCGGCTGATAGTATACTTCAAATCCTTCAAATTCATTTGTCACGGCACCTCGAAGTGCACTTTTTATTTTCTCTTTTTTTAAAAATAACTTATAATCTTCTTTTTCAAAAAAATATACTCCGTTTCCTCCCATGGACTTTGCCTGTTTTAAAGAGAAAACCGCTATTTTACGATACTCGTCATAATATTTTAAGAGCTTCGTTGCATGGATAATTCCGGTAGATACTGTAAAAACCACCTTATATTTTTCAGAAATAATAAAATCTTCTATTTTTTTACATATTTCCTTCTGCAATAGCATAACATCATCTCTTGTATGGCTTTCCAGATCAACAATCATATACTCATCTGCAACAAGATGGTACAGCTGCTGGTTATCAGAAAGACATTCCTTGATACCGTCAGCAACACTTTTCAACACATAATTTCCATAATCTACGCCTAATGTACCATTAATCGCATTAAATCCATCAATCCCTATATGTATTAAAAATACTGACGAGCTGTCTTTTATATGGGAAGAAACAAAGGAATGCATTTCTCTTTCACCCAAAAGTCCGCTGATATTATCTGCCCGCTGTATATTTCCAATTTCGTTTACACAGCCTATAAGATAATGAGGTTTTCCATCTTTATCATGGATTATCTTTCCACGGCAGTTAATCCATACCGGCATCCCTTCTTTATCAAGCCATCTGTAATGCAGATTGTGATTTTTTTCGTTTCCATCCGCAATCCGCTGTAAATGTTCCCTAATCATCGGACGGTCTTCTTCATATACAAAATAGCGGACACTGTCGGCAGCATTATCAAATGAATTGCCCGGCATCTTAAAACGCTTCACCGCTTCCTGTGAAATGATAAGGGTATTTTTCTGTAAATCTATAATATAAAGATAGTCATCCATACATGGTGCAAATACTTCTATTAAATCCTCTGCTCCTATTTCCTTGAGCAGTCTGCGTATGTTTGTATCCATAGTATAAGTGCCTTTCTTACAAAACTTTTATACTGATAAACTTTCTATTCTGTGTTAGAAATTATAGCTGGAAATCATTATCGTATTATACTGTTTTTTCTGATTCTGCCACTTTAAATTTACGAATCATTTCACGCAGATTTTCTGATTCGCTGCTCATCTCCTGGCTGGCAGCTGCACATTCCTCAGATGTTGCAGAATTGGTCTGTACAACATCATTAATTTGTTCAATTCCTTCATTAATCTGCCGGATTTCTGTTGTCTGTGTTTCTAACGTTTCCGCAATATTTGTAACTTCTTCTGTAATTATTTTAGAGTTCTCTGCAACATCTTCCAATTGCGCCGCAGTCTGTCCTGCAATCACCATACCCTTTTCTACTGCCTTCACAGAGGTTTCAATCAACATTGCAGATTCTTTCGCTGCCTGGGCACTCTGGTCCGCTAACGAATTTACCTGATTTGCTACAACTGCAAATCCTTTTCCGGCTTCTCCTGCCCTTGCTGCTTCGATAGAAGCATTCAATGCAAGCAGATTTGTCTGGGAAGCAATTTCATTAATTGTTGCAATAATTTTGTCAATTTCTTTTGATGCTTCATTAATTTCATGCATGGAATCAACCATTTCATGCATCTTACCATTACTTTCTAAAATGGCATTTCCAAGCTCATCCACCCTTCCACTAATTTCTTTTGCAGATTTTGAATTATTTTCTACCTGTTCAGATACACCTGCAACTGTTGCTGTCAGTTCCTCTACTACTGCCGCCTGATTTGTAGCTCCATCTGCAAGATCATTAGAACTTGATGCTACCTGGTCTGCTGCACTTGAAACTTCATTGGAAACATTTTGAATTCCTTTAATCGTTTCTCCTATACTTTTTTCAAATTGCATAAAAGAATTTAAAATTCCGACAAAATCTCCCCGCCACTCTACTTCCGGTTTAACATCAAAATTTCCTTCTGCAAACAATTTCATTGCACGGTCAATATCGTCTACATAGCTTCCCAGGATACGGATTGATTTACGCATACTGTGTGCCAGTCTTCCAATCTCATCTTCTGAACGATAATCCAGTGTACTGTGTAAATTTCCTTCTGTCAGTTCCTTTGCGACATCCTCAACTGCCCGTAAAGGTTCAAGAATTGTATCCAGGACTTTTTTACCTGTTTTCTTTGTCAGTATCCATGCCAAAAATAAACATACTATAATACATACAATTCCTGCTATAGCAAAAGTAAATGTAGTTCTGGCAGCCCTGCTGCTCTCCTGGTCTGTCACATCATCTAATCTTATTGCGATTTCCACCGCTTTATTTAATGCAGGTGTGCAATCATTCATGATTTCATCAACTGCTTTTTCCTTATCACCACTTTTAATTTTTTCTATAATAGAATAACCAATGTTTCCCCAATCCGAAAGGGCTGATGAATATTCCTCATAATCTGAGTCAGGAATAATTCCGGTTCCCTTTAAATTTTTCAGTTCAGAATCAACTTCTTTCAGCAGCTTTTCTACTGTTTTCTCATAACCGGCATATGAAGAAGTATCATCATCTAATGCCATTTCCCTGATATTTCTTGCTGCCGCATTCACATTAATTCTACATATTTTTACTGCCTGATCTGCTACAGTAACATTTTCTATATAATGTACCATATTAGCAAATAAAACACCTATGACCACTATAGAAAGCAAGCCTGAAATTAACATCATAATAATGACTTTTCTGTAGCCATAGTTTATCCTTTCCTGCAGATGCATGTTTTCTAATTTACTTTTCATTTTATCTTTTTGTGAAAACATTGATTCTTATTTCCTTTCTCTTTATTTTAATTTTTTCTAGACCTTGTTATATCAGAATTTTTTCAAAAGTCAACGACTTTTCAGCTTTAATTTTCAAATTCTATTTTTTTGATAAAATTTAACACTTCCTGCTTTGGTTTTTCGTCATTTTTAAAGACAGCTATTTACAGTATTTTTCTATAAAAACGGCCGCACCATCTTCTATAGCAGCAAAAGCCATCTTATCGTCTGGCCATGATTTTCTGAGTGCCACATAAGAAATCAGAAAATTTGCAAGCCAGCCAGCCGGTACAGCAAGCCAGACAAATGCAATGCCAAAACGCGGTGCGAGTATCAAAGCAACTGACAGACGAATTGCAAGATTTACCATATTTGCAATGAGAAATGGACGCATGATTCCAAGTCCCCGAAGAACTCCGTCTGTTGCCATCTTGATACCCATAAAAATGAAAAAGAAGCCGAGCCATCTCATATAATCTCCAGACACCTGATATGCCAGCGCTGTTCCATCTTTACCCAGAAATAATGAGGAAATCTGTGTATGCAGTGTTTCAATGACTATAAAAGCAAGGACTGCAAAACATAAATCTAACACCAGTGCAGCGTGGTATCCTTTTTTTAGACGCCCGATTTTCTTTGCGCCAAGATTCTGGGAAACATACGGCGAGACTGCATTGCCTATGGACACAAATATCAGTGAAAAAACATTCTCTACCCTCATCGTTGCCGCATAACCTGCAAGAGCCTGTGTACCAAACGGATTTACAACCGCCTGTACAATCATCATACCAATTGACACTGTTGACTGCTGGAGAACCGACGGTACAGCAATGCGGAGCATGGAACGTAATTCCCTCCCGTCAAACCAGCGAGCCGGACTCTTATACTGGCGTATCCGGTATAAAAAGATTAAAAACGAAAATACTGCCGAAATACCTTGTGCAATAAGCGTGGCTAGGGCTGCACCGAACACGCCCAGACCAAGGCCTGCTACCATCCAAAGATCCATCATAATATTCAGAACAGAAGAAAAAATCAAAAGGTATAATGGAATCTTTGATTCACCGATTGAAGTAAACATCGTTGAAAGAATGTTGTACATAAACAGAAACGGAAATCCCACAAAATAAACACGAAGATATAGTACTGCTTCCTCCAGTATATCAGCGGGTGTCTGTAATAAGCCCATCATGGAACGTGAAAAACAAAAGCCAGTAACTCCCAGAAGTATGCTAAGAACCAGAAAACTAATCAATGATGTTGATACTATTGTTTTCATTTTACTATAATCTCTGGCACCAAAATAACGGCTCACAAGTACACCTGCACCTACACCTGCACCAAGTGCTATACAAATGAATACATTCGTAAGGGCAGCACAGGCACCAACAGCCGCAAGGGCAGAAGATCCAACAAACTGACCCACAATGATTGAATCAGCCATATTGTAGACCTGTTGAAAAAAGCTTCCGAAAATCATTGGCATTGCAAAAACAGTCAGTGCTTTAAGGGGAGCATCTGTAATTAAATATTCATCTTTTGACATGATCTTCTTCCTCTGTAACTATTTTAAAGCACTATTACTGCGGCATCAAGTCCCTCAACTTTTCCGTCAAACAGTTCTTCTTCAAGCAAATTATATTTTCCCTCATACTCATTAAATCTCTTCTCACTGCTGCTGCAGTTAAAAATCAATGCCATGGTCTCTTCACTATTTTTTCTAATCAGAACAATGGTTTCTTCCTCATCCCTTGTGATTGCCTCAATCAATTCACCTTCTACGATACATTTATATTTTTTTCGAACCTGTAACAGCTGTTTATACCATTCAAACATCTCTTTATCCTGGTATTCTTCATCCCAGTACATGCCACGTCTGCAATCCGGATCGTTTGCTCCCGGCATCGCATACTCATCTCCATAATAAATCATCGGCATTCCCGGCAATAACAATTGAAAAGCTGCTGCCAAATGCTGCTTTTTCTTATTATTCTTACATAAATGTAAAAATCTTGCTGTATCATGGCTGTCTATCAGATTCCACATAAGAGGATAACATTTCTTATTTAAGCGTCCTTTCAAATATCCAAGATTCTGTATAAACTGGCTGACCGTAATCTTTTCATCTGCAAGCAGATCTATCATATTCAGATAAAACGGATAATTCATGACCGTATCCCATTCATCTCCTTCAAGAAAATCTCCTGCATAATGCCAGATTTCTCCAATTATCAGCATATCTTTCTTTACTGCCTTAACTGCTTTTCTAAAATTCTTCCAGAAAAAATGGCTGATTTCATCTCCTACATCCATTCTCCATCCGTCTATATCGCATTCCCTGATCCAATAGCATGCAACATCTGTAATAAATTTTTCAACTTCAGGATTTTTCAGATTTAATTTTGGCATTCCACCATAATAACCAAAGCATTTGAAGTTTGGAATCTCTCCCCTTTCACTTTTAAGTGGAAATTCATCAATAAAATACCAGTCCAGATATTTAGACTTATTTCCCTTTTCCAAAATATCTTCAAATGCAAAAAATTCATTTCCTGTATGGTTAAACACCGCATCCATAACCACTTTCATTCCATATTCATGCGCTTTTTGTACCAGCTCTTTAAGATCCTCTGCTGTTCCGAATGAGGGATCTATCTGATAATAATCAATGGTATCGTATTTATGGCTTGAATTTGATTTAAAGATTGGTGTCATATATAAAACATCAATTCCAAGACTATGGACATAATCCAGATGTTCTATAATTCCTCTGAGATCACCATGCAGATTATCCATAGACGTAACTGGTGCTTTATACCATACTTCCTTGTCTACCGGCTGTGATGATGCAAAACGGGACGGAAAAATCTGATATACGACCTTATTTTCTGCCCACTTTGGCACCACAAACATTTCTTCCTCCCGTAGATTCTGCGGGCAGTCAAACATTCTGTCCCTGTTTGTAATACATTCCTTACTAAACTCATAATTGCCGTAATATACTTTTTCCCCCTGCATATCCGTAAATTCAAAAAAATAACGGAGACATATCAGATGCATCTGGATCTGTGCTTCATAATAATCCTGAAACTGTGAGGTGGCAACCTTCTTCATTGGAATTGTCTTTCGCGTATTCTTCCATTCCATTGGTATATACTTATCCTCATAATGAAGAATTATTTCCTTTATATCATCTCTTTTTACCTGGATGCGTATCACAAATAAATCCTTATCTATTGCATAGCAGAATCTTTTGTCCATATCATGAATAATTGCAGAGTATTCCATTCATTTTCTCCTTTACATATTCTGTTTTCTTCTTTCGTATTACTTACTTTTTCTATATCTTAACGTGATAATCCTGGCTTGTCTATAGATAAATTTCTCTGCAGCTCACCGATTGACAAAAAATATCCGAATCTTTATCCGGATCTGACCTGGATTCCGATTCTATCATACACCGTTTCAAACCGGGTGTTGCATCAGTTGATTGAAATGACCCAGATTGATAAAATCTGCTGGGGATGTGATACCTGGACAGTAGATGAAAGCTATGGTTCTCTTCTTGCTTTCCGCTTTTCGATGTGTAAGGTTTTGATATAAAATATAAAACACAGTTATGCTTGGATGAAACTCCCAGATATCATCATCAAGGTGTTTTGTGATAATTTCATTAAGCCGTGTACCATTATCTTCGAAGATCTGGATGTACAAACTGATCTGCCATTGGAATCTTCGTAAAATATCTTAACAGCTCCATTTCAATTTCAACTAATTTTTCATCCGAATCTCTGTTATCCGTCTTTTCTGTCAATGACATTTTCTCCTTTTCCCTGAACGAAAAAAATCACCCAGACTAGAATTTTTAATCTAATCTGAGTGATGCTTCGTCAGGCCTGTTTTCATCTCTGTAAAGCACCTTTCGGTGCTCGTCCGGTGCTCGGAGCACCCGGAGGATATAACCATTCCGTTCCATCGAGTTCACTCAGTTGGCCACCATTACGATTCAGCTTCGTAACAATGATCACTTGGTTTTCTTATTAGATTAACTATATTATAACGTGCTGTAGGTCGGATGTCGATGATTTTTTGACCATATTTATTGTTTTATATGTTACTTCTCTATTAGTTCTGCAAACTTGAATCTATTACTCCAAAATAACCGGAAGCATAATCATAATAATTCCAAATAGGGCAAATAGAATACCACCTATTTTTGTTGTTTTCAAGTAAAACTCAGATGGTTCATCTGCACGATAAGATTTCCATTCTTCTGTTAATTTCCATATTAAGCCCGGCTTTAAGAAGATAAACATACCTAACGCAAAGATTATGATTCCACCACCAATAGACCACCACATAGTTACCACCTCCTTTAGCAGTCGAGTAGACTTACACCTCACAATGTAAACCCCTCACAGAACCGTACGTGCGGCTTTCCCGCATACGGCTCTTCATAATAATATTTACAGTCTCAAAACAAGCTGACATAAATCTTTAGCATTGCCAATGGATAATATTTCAGCATTTCAATGAATCTCGAATGCTGTCGAATGGTGCCGGGAACAGAATCTTGAATTTGATGCAGTTAATGACAATCTTCCGGAAAACGCAAAGGCATAGAACCCGTAATGGGGCTATGCCTTTGTGCTTATTCTAGCATTCATTTTTAGTTAGTGCGGGTTATTTACCTAATACAGTTCTTTTCATAATAAAAATCTGTTAGTTAAACTTTTTCAAATTTTGCTACTTCATCCGATAAATCTTCCGAAAGGTTCTTATTTTCGTCCGCCTGCACTGTAATTGCTGAAATTGCTGTTACAAGTTGTGATATCTCTTGTGCTACGTTTGTAACACCTTTTGCAGATTCTTCAATCGCTATAGAAATGTTATTGATACCTTCATTCATATCATTCATTGTACCTAAGCTATCTTTTGACTCAACTGCAAACTCGTTAAATGTATTACTTGCCTGATCAGAATCAGCATCATAATTTCCAATAATTTTTACAAAGTTGTCATAATCAAGTGCTACCTTTTCATCTACAAAACGAATCATTTCTGTTGCATTTCCAGACAGATTGTTTACTGCCTCAATAACTTTTCCACTGATTTCCTGAATATTGTTTGCTGTCTCACGTGAACTATCTGCAAGCTGTCTGATTTCATCTGCAACAACGGCAAAGCCCCTGCCTGCTTCCCCTGCTCTTGCTGCTTCAATCGATGCATTAAGTGCTAGAAGATTTGTCTGTGCTGCGATATTTAAGATATTTTCTGTAAGTTTTGCAATTTCATTTACAGACTTAGATGCTTCTACTGCCTCCGCGACATCCTTTTGAATGCCATCAAATGTTTCTACTGTTTTTTCTTTTGATGCAATCGCTTCTTTATAGCTATTTTCTGCAGTAAGCTTCACTTCATGCATCTTCATTGCAGAGTTCTTAGCATCCTCATTCATGCCTGCCATTTTCTTTAGCAGATTATTACATCCTTGGGCTAAATCAGATAGAGAAGCAGATACCTCTTCCATGGATGCTGCAAGTTCTTCCGATGTTGCACTCACATTGGATGCACTCATATTTGAAGATTCCGCCTCATTTTGTACAAGATAGGAAGATTTTTTCATATCTTTTGATACACTCTGAATCTTTACCATAAGATTTTGTAATGTTTCAATAAAATGGTTGACACCATTTGCAAGCTGACCAATTTCATCACTGGTTTCATCAAATACTCTTAACGTAAGATTACCCTGTCCTGATTCTATACCTAAAATGATATCATCCAAATCATTCTTTGCTCTTTTTGCTGGACGAACAATGGACTTATTAATAACAATCGAAAGAAGTACGATTACAATAATATCAGCTACCACAAGTGCAAGATCAAAAATGATGCTTCCATTTATTCTGTAGTTGATATGTCTGATGGCTTCTGCCACTTCTCCTTTTGCTGTTTCAAAAACTGCGGTATCATTATTTTTCACTGCTTCTTCATATTGTTCAAACTGTTCTATAAGCACATCATTCTTTCCTCGAATAGCTTGTAATGCCATTAAATTCAAGACTGTAACCAAAACTGCAAAAAAGCCTACAGACACTAACATTGTTACTAACTTTTTTCCCAAGTTCTTTCTCTTTTTCATGTTTATTTTTCTTCTTTCTGCGAAAAGCGCCAATGCGTTATGTTTTGGAATTTTTTACCATCATTCTACCCCACCCCACAAAATTTTGTCAATACTTTATTCTCTTGATAGAAAATTTTAATCTTTACTCTGATGAGGATGGCGTGAAACACATCCGTATCAAAGCCAGACCTAATAAATGGCATGAGAATGACTGCCCTTTCTGTCACAAGTCATGTCCTGCTTATGACAAACATTCCAGCAGACCAACCACTTGGAGGGGGCTGGGAAACTGTAGGTCGCTGTGTCAATCGTGCTCTTCACGATTTAGAACCGGAGCGCTCAAGAAGACTTGATGGTCTGGTTAATATCGGCATTGACGAAACCAGTTACAAAAAGGATCACAGAGTGTGTAAATGAATACACTCCTGACTGCGCCCGTTGTGTTGATTCCTTTCACGTAGTCGAGTGGGCTATGACAGCTCTCGATGAAGTCAGAAAAGATATCTGGCATGATGCCTACAGCGAATATAAGCAGATCAAAAAAGATAATCCATGTGGCAAGGGTCGTCCTAAAAAGGATGATCCTGAACTTGCTATTGTGAAAGCAGCTAAAGCTAAAGCAGATGAGATAAAAGGCTCTGCATACATGATAAAGGTTCTCTGTTTCCTTTTTGATACCAAATATCATATGATTACTTCCTATTAGGAACACTGTAAATACAAGGCTTTTCGGAGCCTACAAACCAGAAAAAATAATATTTGATCTATCACATTACGCAAAAAGCCGACCGGTATGAAAAACGGGCGGCTTTTTTGCGTGGATAGACGGAAAGGAGGCACAAAAATAACTACAAAATTTTAGCGTTCAAATTTGTGCAACTTTAACGAAAAGGAGGATCGTAAATGGCCGATGAAAAACTGAATACTGGCCCTGCGGAGAATATTTCCCCGGAGGCCGCCGAGCCTATCGCCACACCCGAACAGGCCGCAGCATCTGAACCCCAGCAGGAACAGACCGGGCCTGCCATACCTGAGCCCGGCGATGTGGTTGTGTCCTTTGACAAAATCAATGAGCTTATGGCAGAAAAGAGACAGAACGCCCGTGCCGAAGTCGAAAAGGCGGAAACCCCCGAAACGCCAGAGGCGGCAGCCCCCGGAGAAACACCGCAGCCCGCCAATACGGAGGAACCGAAAAAGCCGCGCCGTGGCCGTCCGCCGAAAGCGGAAAAGGCTGCGACTGAAAATCAGAAATCGGAGAAATCGGCTGGGGCCCGCAAGGGCCGCCCACCCAAGGCGGATAAGACGGCCCCTGACAAGCCCAAGCCGTCCAAACGAGACAAAGTGTCCCGAAGTGACGGAAAGGCCCCGGATGCCAAGGAGCCCATTAAGCCCGCACAGGATACGGCACCGAAGGAAACTGCCACTGCGGAACAGACGGCTCCCGAGCCGACCACACCGCCCCGCCCGGTTGAGGAAGGCAAGCTGGTTTATCTGAAACTTTCCGAGGTTCATCCGTTTCACACATTCCGTCCGCACCCCTTTAAGGTACGGGACGATGCGAAAATGCAGGAAATCGTTGCTTCTATCCGCGTAAACGGTGTAATGGTTCCCGGTCTTGCCCGCCCGGAGAAAGACGGAAACGGCTATGAAATTGTAGCGGGCCATCGCCGTACCCACGGCAGTGAACTGGCGGGGCTGGAGGAAATGCCCTTTATTGTCCGTGAAATGACCGACCACGAAGCGGTGCAGGCCATGAAGGACAGCAACAAGCAGCGTGACGGGATGCTCCCCAGTGAATTGGCCGCGCTGCTGGAACTTGAGGTTGAGGACATTAAGCATCAGGGCGGGCGGCTGAAAGGCGTTGCGGAAGGCGATGTTGGAAAACGCTCGGTTGAGATTGTGGGCGAGGCGCATGAGATGAACTATAAAAAGGTCATGCGCTACTTGCGGCTCAACTCTCTTGTGCCGGAGCTTCTGGATAAGGTAGACGATAAAAAGATGGGCTTTATGCCTGCCGTGGAGCTGTCCTACATCAAACCGAAAAATCAGAGGCTTATTGCTGTTTCCATTGACGGGGAGCAGGCTTCGCCCTCGCTGGCCCAAGCTAAACGGCTCCGGGAGCTGGATAAGGAAGGCAAGCTCAACGGCGATGTCATTGACGGCATCTTATCAGAACAGAAAAAGGAGGATCGAGGCGTGATTATTTCTACTGCGGAACTGGAAAAGTATTTTGGCAAGGAGGTAACTCCCGCCAAAATGAAAGAACAAATTATGTCCCTGCTGGATGACTGGAAAGAAAAACAGCCGCCGGAGCTGGCGAAAGCACCGAAAAAGCAGGAACTTGACAAGTAACAACTTCGAGACACTTTGTCCCGAGGGCCCCGCCCTCGCGCAGAGGCTCTGGTGGTATATATCCCCCGTCGCCGCCTGTTTTTTAGTACAGCCGGGAGTGGGCCGTCAAGGGTGCAGCGCACCGCCGTTTTCGGCGGCTCGCCCTTGACGGTCTGCCCCGGCTGTGCTATTTCCCGGCAAGCGGCGGGGGTATATCCTCCAGAGCCGCCCCCTTTCCCAAGACTGGGAAAGGGCGTGGGGTTTGGGTTGAACTTTCTTATTAAAATATCGGAGGTATGAACGATGAAACGACCCCTTGCTTATATCACCGCTGCATGGCTCGGCGGCGATAGTGAAAACGCAGAACTGGCGGCGCAGTATTGCCGCACCGTGTATGAGGCAGGCTTTTCTCCTATTTGCCCGCCCCTGTACTTGCCCCTGTTTCTCAACGATGCCGTTCCCGAGGAGCATAAAAGCGGCATCGACATGAGTCGTGACCTGCTCCGCCGTTCTCATGTGCTGGTTGTCTGCGGGCACAGTATGACCGAAGCCATGAAAAATGATATTGCCGTGGCCCAGCGGCTGGGAATTACGGCAACAACCCTTGAGGGCATCCTGACCGTCAAGGGACAGGGCCGCCGCTAATGGCAACCCTGTTTGAAGCCTACGTTACCAACGCCGGAAAGTACAGCGAGGGCCAGCTCGTGGGTGAAACACTGAAATTTCCCACAACCGCCCAGGAGGTGGAGGCTCTCTTGAAACGGATCGGCGTGGATGGCGTCCGCTATCAGGAAATTTTTATTACCTCTTTCGATGGGGATGTGCTGGGGCTCTATGACCATTTGAGCGAGTATGAAAATCTGGACGAGCTTAATCATCTGGCCTGCCTGCTTTCCGAGCTTACCTCATCGGAGCTGGAAACACTGGAGGCCGTCCTCGACAGCGGTGATCACTGTTCTTCGGTGCGGGACATCATCAATCTGACACAAAATCTGGACTGTTACGGCTTTTACCCCGGCGTATCCGATGAGGAAACGCTGGGGCGTATTTATGTGGACGATCTGGAAATGTTGGATGTGCCGGATCAGGTAAAACCGTATTTCGATTATGAGGCGTATGGCCGGGATGCCTGCATCCACGAAAACGGCCATTTTGCCCCAAGCGGCTATGTTGTCAAAGAAAGCGATCATTTCTTGGAAGTGTATCACGGCTTGCAGGATATTCCCAAGGAGCATAAGGTGTTCTCTTTCCCGAAGCTCTCTATCCGGGAGCAAATGGCCGCTTATCAGGAAATCATAGACGGTTCTTCTTTGGAGGGCTACCGTCAAATGCAGAAAAAAGGCCGTGGGGATCGGTGATGGCACTTCGAGACAAATTGTCCCAAGGAAGGAGGCGGTATAACTGATTGATGAAGATATTTCCCGGCGCACGATAGCCATATCTGTAAAAACGACCAAGCTGACGGCGCGGGGACTGGCGTATGTGCTGGGCATGGTGGGTCGGAAGATCCGCAAGGCATACCGTGGGCGGCAAGTACCGCATGGCAAACAAAGTGTGCGAAAGCTCATGGCCCACGGCACAGCCACAAACAGCATTGAGCTATCCGGGGATGCCAAGTCCTTTGACCGCGTGGCCCGGAAATGGAATGTGGACTATGCGTTCTATAAAACCGGGCCGGACAAATACCTGCTATTTTTCAAGGCTGGACAGGCAGACGCAATGACCGCCTGCTTTTCTGAGTATTCCCGGAAGGTGTTAAGCAAAGCAAAATCGAACCGTGTTCCCATCCGGGAACAACTGAAACAGGCGGCGGATCAGCTTTCCAAAGAAAAGCCGAAACAGAAAGAACGTGCAAAGGAGGTGGCCCATGAGGACAGATAAGATTAGAAAATATCTCATTCCAAACATTCCCTATCTGTTCATCCTGTGGGCGTTCCTCAAGCTGGGAACGGCCTACCGGCTGGCGGCGGGTAACGATTTTGCACATAAGCTCATCGGGCTGGGCCAGACGATTGGCCCGGCCTTTGCTGACTTTGCGCCCGGTTTAGTCCCGCTGGATTGGCTTGTCGGCATTGTAGGAGCCGTTGGTTTCCGGCTGCTGATCTATTTCAAAAGCAAGAACGCTAAGAAGTTTCGGCGGGATGCAGAATATGGCAGCGCCCGGTGGGGAACGGAAAAAGACATCAAACCGTTTGTTGATCCAAGGTTTGAAAACAACGTGATTTTGACCGGGACAGAGTTTCTCACGATGAACACCCGCCCGAAAATCCCCGCAAATGCCAGAAACCTGAATTGCTGCATCATCGGCTCGTCCGGCTCCGGCAAAACCCGCTTTTGGCTCACGCCCCAGCTTTTACAGGCTCATTCCTCTTATGTGGTGGTCGATCCCAAAGGCGGTGTGCTGGGGCAGGTCGGGGGTTTCCTGCAAAAACGCGGGTACAAAATCAAGGTATTCAACAGCATAGATTTTTCAAAATCCATGCACTATAACCCGCTGGCGTATATCCGCAACGAGGCCGATATTCTGAAATTCGTGGATGCTCTGATTTCCAACACCAAGGGCGAAGGCAAGGAAGGCGATCCATTCTGGACAAAATCGGAAACGCTTTTGTACTGCGCCCTGATTGCCTACATCATTTTCGAGGGGCCTGCCGAGGATCGGAACATGAATACCCTTGTGGATATGATTTCCGGCATGGAGGTCAAGGAGGATGACGAGGATTTTATGAACGCGGTGGACTATATGTTTGCCGGGCTCGAAAAGCGTAAGCCGGATTGCTTCGCGGTCAAACAGTATAAAAAGTACAAATTGGCCAGCGGCAAGACGGCAAAAAGCATTTTGATTTCCTGCGGTGCGCGGCTGGCTCCCTTTGACATCCCGCAGCTTCGTGAAGTCATGGCCTATGACGAATTGGAGCTTGACCGCATCGGAGATCGGAAAACGGCGGTATTCTTCATCATTTCCGATACCACGCAGACTTACAACTTTTTAGTGGCGCTGGCATTTTCGCAGATGTTCAACCTCCTGTGTGAACGGGCGGACAATGTTCACGGTGGCCGCCTGCCGCACCATGTACGGGTGCTGTGGGACGAAGCAGCCAACACGGGACAGGTGCCCCAGCTCGAAAAGCTGGTCGCGGTTATCCGCTCCCGCGAGGTGAGTCTGTGCCTGTTGTATCAGCAGTTGGCACAGTGCAAGGCCATTTACGATAAACACGCCGAGACAATCCTCGGCAACATGGACAGCGTGGTGTTCCTTGGTGGCCGCGAAGCCAGCACCATCAAGGAAATATCCGAGAACTGGTTGGGAAAAGCCACAATCAGTATGCAGACCGACAGCCGCTCCCGTGGCCAGTCGGAAAGCTACAGTCAAAATACCCAGCGGCTGGGCCGGGAACTAATGACCCCAGCCGAACTTGCAACCATGCCGGGAGACAAATGTATTTTGCAGCTTCGGGGCCTGCCCCCGTTCTTCTCTCCCAAGTATGATCTGAAACAGCATCCGAACTACCGTTATACGGCGGAGGCCGATAAACAGAAAAACGCTTTTGACCTCGACAGGCTCATTAACCGCCGCAGGCGGCCCGGGCTGAACGAGGCGTGTACGATGTATGAGGTGGCTGTGCCGGACGATGCACTCACGGAAGAGGACGAGGACATCCTCAACTATGATGACATCGACGATCCAGACGCCTTTGCATAAACGCTTCGAGACAAAGTGTCCCGAAGTTTGTAACCTGCCGCCTGTATGGGCGGCTTTTTTGTTACCGGGAAAATTCCGGAGAAATGGAGGCTTATATGGCATTTTTCTCATCTGCAATCGACACTTTACAGACCCTCGTTATTGCTCTCGGCGCTGGCCTTGGCGTGTGGGGCGTGGTTAATCTGCTGGAGGGCTACGGCTCGGATAACCCGGGCTCCAAGTCCCAGGGCATGAAGCAGCTCATGGCGGGCGGCGGCATCATCGTCATTGGCACCACACTGATCCCTCTGTTGTCTGGCCTGTTTTAAGGTAGGCGCTTATGGATTTTCTCACCGACTGGCTCACAAACTGGCTCAAAGAGCTTCTGATTGGCGGCATCATGGGGAACCTCGAAGGTCTTTTTGATACTGTCAATACCCAAGTCGGAGAGATTGCGGCACAGGTAGGGACTACCCCGGCGGCGTGGCACGCCGGGGTTTTCTCCCTGATCCGACAGCTTTCCGAAACGGTGATCCTACCGATTGCCGGAATGGTGCTGACCTTTGTTGCCACTTATGAGCTCATACAGATGCTTTTGGAAAAGAACAATATGCACGAGGTTGACGTTGCGAACCTTTATAAATGGATGTTCAAAACGGCCTGTGCAATCCTGATCCTGTCAAATACATTCAATATCGTCATGGCCGTGTTCGATGTGTCGCAGAGCGTTATCGCGCAGGCAGGCGGGCTGATTCAAGGCTCTACCGATGTTTCGGCGGATATGCTTGCCGAACTGGAAACCTCGCTGGAGGCGATGGACTTGGGGCCGCTTTTGGGGCTGTGGCTGCAGTCTGCGCTCATTGGATTTACGATGAAGGCGATGGGAATTATCATTTTCGTTTTGGTGTATGGCAGGATGCTGGAAATTTATCTGCTGACCAGTCTGGCCCCCATCCCCGTTGCTACGCTTTCCAACCGGGAGCTTGGCAGCACCGGGCAAAACTACATCAAGTCCCTGTTTGCCGTGGGCTTTCAAGGGCTGCTGATTCTTGTATGTGTTGCAATTTACGCGGTGCTCATTCAAGGCATCGCAACAAGCGGCGATCCCATCGGGGCGATTTGGGGAACTGTGGGCTACACGGTTTTGCTTTGCTTCATGCTCTTTAAGACCGGGAGCATTGCCCAGCGTATCTTTGGCGCTCATTAACAGGAGGAGGTGCTTATGCCGAGAAGATACGGGGCGGATGGAACGCGCTTATGGAATGGAAAAACGCCGGAGGAGTTTACTGAAGCGGACGCTTACCGCTTTATGGCGGAAACGGAGGCCGTCCTGCAAAGAAAAGAGCTGATGGACGACCCCGCCCAGCCTGCTCCGGCAAGCGGAAAGGAGGAATTTTATCTGAGTAAGAAAGACGATGTATTGCTGACCCCGGAGCAGATTGCTGCGGAGGAACGGCGCTGGCTGTTTGATGCTCCCATCGCGGAGCTTGCAGAAGTCAAGGGCGTTAGCATTGATGAGGCAGTAAAAATGCGGACAGATGCTGTCTTGCAGGAGGCGGTTGTTCCAATCACGGTATCTGTCCGCCCGATTGAGCCGCAGGGAAAACTGATCGGCTTCGCCAGCGTCAACTTTGGCGGTGTGGTCATCGACGATTTTAAGGTTGTGGACGGGAAAAACGGGATTTTCCTCGGCGCTCCCTCTAAACCTGATCCTGCCAGCCGGACGGGATACCGGGCTACGGTTCGGATTCCTGACCGTGCCACACAGGAACGGATCAATGCGGCTGGTGCGGAAGCGTATCACGCGGCGGTGGAACAGCTTGTTGCACGGGCCCAGGCGGTACGGCCTGCCCCGATCAAGGAGCAGATGGCCGAGGCCGCAAAACAGGCGGGAAAGGAAAACACCGCCCGGCCTGCGCCTGCCAAGGCAAAGGAGGCCCGCAATGACCGATAGCCGCACTTTGGGACAAAGTGTCCCGAAGGAGGGCTTGTTTCTCATGGACGGCATCGAGGGCCTGCGTTCTTTGCCAAAACATAGCGTGGATATGCTGCTGACTGATCCGCCCTACGGCACAACCCGGAATTATTGGGATGTGCCCCTGCCGCTCCCGGAGCTGTGGGAGGCGGTGAAATGGGCGGTCAAGCCGAATGGCGCAGTGCTGTTTTTCGCACAGTGCCCCTTTGACAAGGTGCTGGGCGCATCCAACCTTGCCATGCTCCGCTATGAGTGGATTTGGTACAAGGAGCGCGGAACGGGCTTTCTCAATGCAAACCGGGCTCCACTGAAAAAGTCCGAGAATATCTTGGTATTTTATCAGAAGTCCCCGTTCTACAATCCTCAGTTTACTTATGGCAAGCCCTATACCCGCGTACATTCCCGAAGCGGTACAAGCTCCAACTATGGGAAATTTGAACGGCAGGGCTCCGAGTCCAACGATGGCCGCCGCTATCCCGGAAATGTGCTATTTGTGCCTACGGTGTCCGGCGGTATCCATCCCACGCAGAAGCCCGTGGAGCTCTGCGAGTACCTGATCCGCACCTATACCCGCCCCGGAGAACTGGTTGCGGACATTTGCGCGGGCTCCGGCACAACCGCGATTGCGGCCATCAACACAGAACGCCGCTTTGTATGCTTTGAAACGGCTCCGGCCTTTTATGCCGCCGCCAGTGAGCGCATCCGTGCGGCGCAGGCGGCAAAAAGCTCCGGCGAGAAAGGAGTGTAATTATCCAGCAGTATTCTATCATTTACGCCGATCCCCCTTGGCGCTATTCAGCTAAGAAAGTACAGGGCGCGGCAGAAAACCATTATCCCACTATGAGCATTGAGGATTTATGTGCGTTGCCTGTGGCTGATCTTGCAGCCCCGGACAGCGCACTCTTTTTATGGGCCACTTTCCCGCAGCTCCCGGAGGCGCTCCGGCTGATCGAGGCTTGGGGCTTCACCTACAAAAGCGTTGCTTTCGTCTGGCTGAAAAAGAACAAGAAGGCGGATAGCTGGTTTTACGGCCTTGGCTTCTGGACAAGGGGCAACGCGGAAATCTGCCTGCTGGCAACCAAGGGACATCCAAAGCGGCAGTCTGCCAACATTCATCAATTCATCATTTCCCCGATTGAAGCCCATAGCAAAAAGCCGGACGAGGCCCGCGCCAAAATCATTTCCCTGATGGGCGATCTGCCCCGCGTGGAGCTCTTTGCCAGGCAGACCCCGCCCGGCTGGGCTGTATGGGGAAATGAAGTAACACCAACCATCCCGGACTTTGGGACACATTGTCCCGAAGTACAGAAAGGAGTGTGATCTATGCCCTATGTAAACGTACCAAACGATTTATCCAAAATCAAAACAAAGATGGCTTTCAACCTCACCAAACGCCAGCTTGTCTGCTTCGGCAGCGCGGGCGCAGTAGGGATTCCGGCCTATCTGCTGACCCGTGGCACCCTCGGCAATACCGGGGCGATGTTTCTCATGCTGGGAATTATGCTCCCGGCGTTCCTGTTGGCCATGTATGAAAAGGACGGCTTACCCTTTGAAAAGGTGGTGCGGAATATCATCCGGGCCAAGTTTCTAAGGCCGGGGATCAGGGCCTACCGAACCGAAAACATTTATGCGCCCTTTGCCGGGCCGGGCGCTGGAAAGGAGGATGTGATTGAAAAACACAAAGAAAAAAAACGGAGCCGCCGCCAAGGGTAAAGGCCGGGCGACACTGTCTGCCCAACAGACAATCCCGTATCTGTCCATGCACCCGGACGGTGTGTGCAAGCTCCCGGGTGGGCTCTATACAAAAACCGTGGAATATGAGGACATCAATTACTCCGTGGCATCCACCGAGGATCAGACTGCCATATTCAGCGGATGGAGTTCATTTCTCAACTACTTTGACAGTTCGCTGCCGTTCCAGCTTTCCTTTATCAACCGTCGTTCCCATTCCCGCAGCCGCTATCAAGTCAATATCCCGAAAGCGGATGACAACTATAACAGCGTCCGGGATGAGTTTACCGGGATGCTGAAAAATCAGATTGCCAAAAGCAATAACGGCATTGAACGCTCAAAATACATCACCTTTGGCATACCCGCCGAGGGGATTGCGGAGGCACGGCCCCGTCTGGAGCGTGTGGAGGCCGATGTCATGGGAAACTTTAAGCGACTGGGCGTTCCCTCGGAGCCGATGGACGGACGGGCCCGCCTTGCGCTGCTTCATAGCCAGATGCACCCGGGGAGCCGTGAGGCGTTCCGCTTTTCGTGGAAAGACATCCCGCAGACCGGGCTCGGCACAAAAGACTTTATTGCCCCGGACAGTCTCGACTTCCGCCAGTCCCGCACATTCCGCATCGGCCAGTATTGGGGCGCGGTGTCCTACTTACAGATTATGGCATCGGAGCTTTCGGATAAGTTGTTGGCGGAAATCTTGGAGCTGGATGCGGAAATGACCGTGACCATGCACATTCAGACCGTGGATCAGCTCAAGGCAATTAAGACCATCAAGGGGAAAATCTCGGACATCGGAAAAATGAAAGTGGAGGAACAGAGAAAGGCTGTGCGCTCCGGCTATGACCCGGATATTCTTCCTCCTGACCTGATTACATTCAGCAAGGACGCAGCGGAGCTTCTGGCTGATTTGCAATCCCGCAATGAGCGAATGTTTCTGCTGACCTTTACGGTGGTAAACCTTGCTCCTAATCGCCAGCGGCTGGAAAACGATGTGTTTACCGTGGGCGGTATCGCGCAGAAATACAACTGCGCTCTGCGCCGTCTGGACTGGCAACAGGAACAGGGCTTTGTTTCCTCGTTGGCCCTTGGTTACAACGAGGTAGAAATCCAGCGCGGTATGACCACCAGCTCCACAGCCATCTTTATTCCTTTTATGACAAGGGAGCTCCGCATGGCTGAGCAGGCCCTCTACTATGGCATGAACGCACTTTCCCACAATGTCATCATGGCTGACCGCAAAAAGCTGAAATCGGCAAACGGGATGTATTTGGGCTCTACGGGCTCCGGCAAGAGCTTTGCCGCAAAGCGCGAGCTCTTGAATGTGTTTCTCACCATCCCGCAGGATCGGATCATCGTGGTTGACCCGATGGGCGGTGCGACACGTTGGCAACTGAAAAGGTTGTCCACTTATGCGTCGCTTTTATAT